>RCNB010000424.1_pt1 | contig 28991 bp, 24 predicted proteins | sample 2041321 | NCBI WGS metagenome assembly RCNB01 (sample SAMN09708232, study PRJNA481090) | Marine sediment metagenome, whole genome shotgun sequencing project. | reverse complement strand
TTACTCACCGTGCAGTCATCCGTAGAAAATTGGCCATAAGTTGCTCACCGTCGGGCGTCAGCACGCTCTCCGGGTGAAACTGGACGCCCTCCAGCGGCAAAGCCTTGTGGCGAACCCCCATAATCTCACCGCGATCGGTCTCGGCCGTCAATTCAAGCACCTCGGGCAATGACTCTCGCAGAGCGCATAACGAATGATAGCGTCCAACCTCAAACGGTTGTGGCAAACCCTCGAATAATTTCCTGCTGTCATGTTTGGTCATGGACGTCTTGCCATGCATAAGCCGCTCAGCGCGCACGATCTCGCCGCCAAAATGATGCACGAGACATTGATGGCCGAGGCAAACACCGAGGATCGGCACGCGCTCTGCAAATGCAGCAATCATGGCGAGCGAAACACCGGCATTTTCCGGGCGACCAGGCCCCGGTGAAATGACGAGATGCGTCGGATCCAGCTTGAGCGCCGCTTCCACGGTGATAGCGTCATTACGGTGAACCGTGACGTCCGCCCCAAGCGCGGCAAATGCCTGGACGACGTTGTAGGTAAATGAGTCGTAGTTGTCGATGAGCAGCATGCGAACGCTGGCGAGGCCGGTCATTACAAACCCTCCCCGGCCATTTCCAGCGCACGCCGCAAGATGGCGCTTTTCGCCAACACTTCGCGATACTCATTGGCCGGAACGGAATCCGCAACGATGCCGGCGCCGGCCTGGAAACTATATTCATCGCCCGAGAACACCAGTGTGCGAATCGTAATTGCCTGATCCATATCGCCGGAGAGCCCGAAGTATCCGGCGGTGCCCGCGTAAAGCCCTCGCCCGACATTTTCCATTTCTTCGATGATCTGCATCGCGCGGACTTTCGGTGCTCCAACAAGCGTGCCCGCCGGAAAACTTGCGGCAAACAGGTCAAACTGATCGTAGTCATCCCCCAGTTCACCCTGCACGCCACTCACGATGTGCATCACGTGGCTGTAGCGCTCTATGGACCGGTAAGGATCGACGTGCACTGATCCGGCACTAGCAACACGACCGAGATCATTACGTGCGAGATCGACGAGCATCACGTGCTCAGCGGCCTCCTTCGGGTCAGCCAGCAACGCTGCCTCGTTCGCGCGATCTGCTTCCGTCGTATGGCCGCGTGGCTGTGTGCCTGCGATCGGCCTGAGCGACGCAGCCTTACCATGCAGTTTTACGAGCGCCTCGGGCGACGATCCAACGATCTTGAGATCACCAAATTCAAGGAAGAACATATAGGGCGACGGGTTGATCAAACGCATCGCACGGTAGACCTCGAACGGCGATACGTCCGACTTGCCGCGAAACAGAACCGAGATGACGATTTGGTAAATGTCGCCAGCCGCAATGTACTCCTTGCACGCTTCAACACGGTCGCAGAACTCTGCTTCCGAGAAACTTGCCTCTGCTGCGCTTGTCGTAACGGCGCCATTGCCGTTTGGTATTGCACCACGCAGGCGCTGGATAACGTCCTCGCGCAGTTGCCGCCGCTCGGCCTCGGGGCCATCGTGCAGCAACGCAACGCGGCGCGTCAGATGATCAAAAACGAGCAGCGATGCCGGCGCAACGAAGGCTGCGTCGGGAACACTGATTTGTTGTTCAGTATCTCGCGGTAGTTTCTCGAACAGCCGCACCACATCGTAGCCGGACACACCAACAAGCCCGCCGGCGAAGGGCAGGCCTTCCACTTCCGGCCCTGGGCGTGGCGCAGCAGCCAGTGCGCCTCGAAGCGCATCGAGGTATTCCTGCTGGTTGGTCGGTCGCGGCCGTGCTTCACCGCCAATGGTCAACGCGTCGTTGTCCATGCGGACTTCCAGGGCCTCACCAAAGCCAAGAAAGGAATAACGCGCCAGGCGCTCACCGCCCTCTACGCTCTCCAGCAAAAAACGCGGCTTCAGATCCTGCAGCTTCAGATACGCCGATACGGGCGTATCCAGGTCTGCCGCTATGTCGAATGGTGCTTCCATTTCATTCCCATCGCCGCTCTCGTACATCCATGTACTTCGCGGCATAAGGCCATCCCTGGCCAAAAAAAAGCCCATCCCAGCGTTGGCGGAGATGGGCTTTTGCAATTTTGCTCAGCTAATCGTTAGCCAGCCGCCCTCTCCTTTCGAGGCTGCCAGGACCAGTACTTGATGCGCTGAGATGTCATGCCGCCGAGTATTACCGTGACTATTGCACAGGTCAATTGTTACGCATGTAACCCTTGGCGCCGCTACAGCGGGTAGAGCACGGGCAGGATGAGCGAGAACCCAACCCACATAATGATGGTCATCGGAATGCCCACACGCAGGAAATCCGAGAACTTGTAGCCGCCAGCGCTAAGGATGAGGAGATTCGTCTGATAACCATACGGCGTCGCGAAACTCATGTTAGCGCCGAACAGTACGGCCAGGATGAATGGCTCGGGACTAACGCCGAGTTGCTGCGCGATGCTGACAGCAATGGGCGTACCGATGGCTGCAGCCGCGTTATTCGACACGACATTAGTCATGAGTGTCATGAGCAACATGAATGCGCTGAGTATCATGGGTGTTGGCAGCGCCGATGCTGCAGCAACGAAACTGATGGCAAGATAATCCGCCATGCCGGTACCCACCAGGGCCTTACCCAGCGCCAGAGCCGAGACAATAATCATCACAACCGGAATGGACAAGGCAGAACCGGCGTCACGCCAGGTCAGGCAGCCCGTAGCAATCATCAGGCCCAGCCCGACCACTGCGCTGACCGCGATCGGCAGGATACCGAGTGCCGCCGCTGCGATCACAAAACCCATGATGGCAAGCGCACGTTTCGCGTTGTGCGTGTGAGGCAAGTTGGTCGTGCCATCAAGCACGAGCATCGAGCCACTGTCTTTGAGGTTGCTTATCGCTTCGCCAGAGCCCTGCACAAGCAGTACGTCACCGGCGCGTAAGCGGATCAGGTTCAGGTCGCCTGTTACTTGTGAACTTGGCGCGCGTGCCCGATGCAAAGCCAACGGCATCAGCCCATAACTAGCGCTGAATCTTGCGGCCGCAAGGCTGCGCAAGTGGAGCGGCGAACCTCGTGTGACAACAACTTCCGCGAGTTGCTGCCCTTCGGCCTTCAGCGGTGTCTGTTCGTCGACCGGATGCTCGACGTCGGAGATATTGAAAAGCGTCGCGCCGAGGAGTTGCTCATAGTGTTTAAGATTCTCGGGCGAGTCTTTGACAAACAGTCGGTCGCCAGGCTGCACGATGACCGACGGCAGCTTCGCAAGAAACAGTGATTCGCTGCGCTGAATCTTGTCGATGCGCAAATTGCCGTCTGCGTGGGCAAGAACTTCCGAGAGTGACTTGCCATCGGCGAAGCCACCTTCTTTGACGTGTAATTGTGCGCTGAACACCCTGGGCGATGTATCGGCCATTGGCGTCGCTCGATCAGGAAGCAATTTTGGCGCTACCAGCCACAAGAACAGAATCGCGACGCCGCCAACGATCGCAACCGGAAACGCCCAATCGAACATGCTGAATTCGTGCATGCCGAGACCCTGCGAAACGTTGAGGTCCTGCGCAATGCCGACAACAAGCAGGTTGGTCGACGTGCCAATGCTCGTAGACATACCGCCGACAATTGTCGCAAGGCCCATTGGCATCATTACGCCAGACACCGGGAACTTGGACCGCAATGACGCCCCTACGATGATGGGCATCAAAAGCACAACAATCGGCGTGTTGTTCATGAAGGCGCTGAGCAGCGCACCGGCGACGAGCGTAATCAGCAGCGCCAGCACCGGGCGCGACGACCACGCACGACCGACAACTGTGGCAAGTGGTTGCAGCGCGCCCGTTGTTTCCAGCGCTTTGCTAACCATCATCAGCGCGCAAATTGCGACGAGCGCTTCATTGCCGAAGCCAGCAAAAAAGTCAATCGGCCCTAATAGAGTGGCGCCATCTCTTTCGTAGGGGAAGAGAGCAAATCCTGCTACAAGCAGAATAAGAATAACCAGCGCCGACGATTCGAGCGCAATTCGATCTCGTGTAAACAGAAACAACGCGACAACCGTCAGGATCAATACTGCAATGCCGTGGGCGTCAGGTGTTATCGCTTGCAACGCGTTCTCTCAGAATTATTGTGCTTGGCAGAGGGCATTGCCATTTATATGGCAAACCCACGGAGTGGCTTTCGCCGGAACTGTAGACCGTATCTTAGTTTATGGCTCTTCCGCAATCCGTTGCGTGACACTTCTTGAGTCTAAAACGGCCCAGGCGCGCTGGTAGAAGCTCTTGAATTCGCTGACATTCCAGCGCGCAATGGGCGCGGCTTTCGTGAACGAAAGAACATGCGCAAAATCGAGCAAAGGCAATAGATCCGCATAGCGATAGTCCGCTGCCTGAGCCGAGGGAAATACGGACCACGGGGACATGGCCACGAGGTTGCGGTGGCGATGGGCGGCAAACTCGGCGGCATGCTGCCATCGTTCTCGCCAGCCGTCGCTTACCACCCCGGCAGGTAGCGCGCGCGTCGGGTCGCTTTGTTCCAGCGCAGGAAGGCTCTGTGTTCGTTTGGCGACTGCCTGCGATTGCTTGCGCAGAATGTTTTCCACCCAGCGCATGTCGTCCGAGAGTTCGGCCAGGCTGGCGAAGCGAGCCGGGTCATAACCTCGTCGTTGCGCAATATCTCCGAACCCCGACAAGATTATCGCGAGCCGCCGGTTTAACCAGCTGTCATGCCGCATTTGCGCCGTTGGCCAATGGGCAAAATCATGCAGCAGCTCTCCTGCTTCGACGCAGCGACAGAGCGCCCGCTCCAACACAGTCTCGCGCAGCACGCCTTTATCATCAGCGAATCGCGACAGATCCAATTGCAGTGGAATCCACGCGGAGCCTTGGGGTGCCTGGAGCGACACGGATGGAAGCACGTCCATTGCCGGTTCGATCGATAACAACGGGCATTGTGGCAATACAAAAGGTGCGCACAAGACCCGTACCAGCGGGTTCCTGCGGAGCTGCCAAAATTCCAGCCAGAATCTGTCGTGGTGACTTTTCTCGATGGCTGTATCGTCAGGACGCATCAGGGATCGTGGGGCGAGCATGTGCACGATGCCCTCGCCCAGCAACTCACGTCGCACCAGCCAGGCCGTTTTTGGCGACATTGACCCCGCCTCTATCAGCAGCTCAACAGAGGCAGGCGAAGCGCCTGCGTCATTCATTGTCGTGCGCAAAATCTCGCACAGATTGCGAAACCTGCCGACGGCGTCCGCGATACCACCAGGATTCGTAACCCCTATGGATAGGGGCAGATCCTGTGCGAGTGAGTCGAACGCCTGGCGACTGAATTGTGCCGCGGCAGCCTCCGAGTTATGTACAGCGCCGGCGTCTATGGTCAGCGCCACACCAGTCGTACGATGCCCGTCACTTGTAGACGCGAGCATTGCTTCGACGCCCGCTAGCTGCAGCTCGCGACACACGCGACCAGCACGATCCAGGTCGATAATGTCCGGCACGTGATTTCGATCGACTGCCATCGTCTGAATTGTCTGCGCCCGGCCATTGGAGCGCCGCCGACTTATCTGGGCAGCTTGATGAGATTTTGCTATTGTCGCCGCGACTAACGTCGACGAAAGCACAGAGAGACTATGAGTACCGGGGCACACAAAACCTTGCGGCGACAGGACATCGCGTTCGAAGACAAGGATCAGGCTCTGCGGGACGATGTCCGCACCCTTGGCGCCATGGTCGGCGACCTCATCAAGGATCAGGGTGGTGACGAGCTTTTTGACTTTGTTGAGAGCGCGCGACAGCGTTCGATTCGACGTCGCGAAGAAAACGAGAAGGCGGACGAAGAATTAGCGGATCTCGTTGAGAACCTCGACCCGAAATTTGCACTGCAGGTTATACGCAGTTTTTCCACTTACTTTCAAATGGTCAACACGGCCGAAAAAGTGCATCGAATCCGGCGGCGTCGTGAATACCTGCGGGAGGTTGGTCACTACCAGCCTGGCGGGTTCGAAGACACGCTCGTGAAACTCAAGGCTTCGGATATGGGTGTCGATGAGCTGCAAGAGCTCATTAATTCGCTACGCATCGAACCGGTCTTTACGGCACATCCGACCGAACCAACGCGACGCACGATGTTGCGCAAGGAACAGGAAATCGTCCGCCACCTGGTCGATCTGCTAAACCCGACAATGACCGCTCAGGAAAGACACGCGGCTCTTGAGAAGATTCGCTTGTTAGTTACAACGGGCTGGCAGACAGATGAACACCCGTCAGAAAAGATGACAGTTGCGGACGAGCTCGAACACATATTGTTCTTTATGACCGACGTATTGTATCGGGCGATGCCGCCGTTCTACGACGACATCGAAGCGGCCGTCACGCGAATTTATGGCGAAGACGCCAAGCGCCTGGATATACCAGTGCTTGTTCGCTTCGCCTCGTGGGTCGGCGGCGACATGGACGGCAACCCGAACGTAAGTGCCAAAACGATTCGCGAAACCCTGGTGCGCCAGCGCTCCCTGATCCTGGATTTGTATTTCCAGGAATGCGGCAAGATCTCAGCCAAACTGAGCCAGTCCACCGACCGCGTTGCGGTCAGTGACGAAATTGACGCAAAGATTGAGGAATACCGCGGCGTGTTCCAGAACGCATACCACGGCGTGCCGGCTCGGCACCGTGATATGCCGTACCGTGTTTACTTGCGGCTGGTTCAACAGCGTTTGCAGTCCACATACGACGACGACGTTTTTCCGTATGAAAAGGTCGCTCAGTTTCGCGCCGACATACAGCTCCTCGCCGACAGCCTCGCTGCAAACAAGGGCGAGCGAGCCGGGTTATACCCCGTCAGGCGGCTGCTTCGGCGGATTGATACTTTCGGCTTTCACCTGATCACGCTTGATGTTCGCCAGGATGCCGAAATACATCGTGCGGTGGTTGGCGAATGTCTCGGCGAAGACGACTGGGATGAGTGGTCCGCAGAAGATCGTGCCGCGCGCATTATCGAGGCCATCGAGAGCCGGGAGGGCGTTCCGGCCACGCTCAGCACCACAGCGCGCAAGACCATCAGCGTATTCCAGGCGATAGCCTTTTGCCGCCGCAAATATGGTGCACGAGCCATCGGGCCGTTCATCATCAGCATGACCCAGGGTGCTGACGACATCCTGTCGATATTGCTTTTTGCTCAATGGAGCGAACTTCATAACAAGCGTGGTGAGGTCCCCCTGGACATCGCTCCTTTGCTCGAAACCGTCGATGACCTCAAGAAAGGCCGTCAGATACTCGACACGCTGCTATCCAAAGAACTGTATCGAGATCATGTCAGTCGACGTAAGAACCGACAGATGGTCATGATCGGTTACTCGGACAGCAACAAAGACGGTGGCCTGGCGTCCGCGCGCTGGGCATTGCAGAACGCACAAGTTGCGCTCGTCGAGGCCGTCGCATCGCAGGACGTCGAACTGACCCTGTTCCATGGCCGTGGCGGAACGATTAGTCGCGGCGGCAGCAAAACACATGTCGCCGTTTTGGGCGCGCCACCTGGCACCGTCAACGGTCGCCTGCGAGTCACTGAGCAAGGCGAGATCATTAACGAGAAATACGGCCTGCGTGGAATCGCATTGCGCACGCTCGAGCAGGTCACGGGCTCAGTCGCTCTCGCAACAGCCATGCCAAGGCATCGCGGCAACGACAAGCCCGAGTGGCACGACATGATGGACGTTATTGCAGAAGAAAGCCGTCGCGCCTATCGCAAGCTCATCTACGAAACACCCGGGTTCTATGAGTACTTTCGCAAAGCAACCCCGATCGACCTGATTGAGCGAATGCGCATCGGCTCACGGCCTTCCGCAAGACGATCACAGTCGGGCATCGAAGACCTGCGGGCGATACCGTGGGTGTTCGCGTGGACGCAAGCTCGGTGCTTGTTGCCAGGATGGTATGGCGTCGGTACCGGCTTCGCTAAAGCGGCCGAGCAATTTGATGACGCGACGTTACGTGAGATGTTTGCCGAATGGTATTTCCTTCGGGCACTAACTGCCGATGCCGAGATGGTACTTGCAAAAGCTGACCTCGGTATCGCGTCGCTTTATTCTGGGCTCGCGGGTGACTTGCACAACAGCTTCTTTCCGCTCATTGAGAAAGAGTACGAGCTAACGAAAAGCCTGATTTTGGATTACACCGGGCGTGAGACCTTGCTCGCCGGCGACAGCACGCTGCAACGAGCCATCATGTTGCGCAATCCCTACGTTGACCCAATGAGCTTGATGCAGATTGACCTTCTGGCGAGGTGGCGAGACACCGCTTACGAGGATGCCGAATTGTTTGACGCATTGCTCGCAAGCGTCAACGGTATTGCGCAGGGCCTGCAAAACACCGGCTAGGCGCTAGCTCGGTTATTCTCATGAAAATTATGTTGCGGAATATTCAGATCGTAATCGCGTTTCTTGTGCTGACGCCGGCATCAATGGTCTTCGCCGATGCGTCTACTGAGTTCGTGCGTATTGCGGAGGACGATCAGAACAGACCGACCGCACTGCAGCTCGCCGTTGTCAGGTACGTTGCGGCTGATGCGCGACTGGGTTTGAGTGTCGACCTGGTTGGCGCGGTGCACATTGGCGACGCGGCGTACTACGCGCGGCTCAACGAGCTTTTCGAAAGCTATGACGTACTTCTCTATGAACTGGTGGCGCCCGCGGACGCGATGGTCACACAGCGCGTCGCAAAGCGAAAAGGACTCCTTTCAACGACCCAGGTTGGCCTGACCAGACTGCTCGGCCTGTCTTTTCAGCTCGATGAAATCAACTACGACAGGGAGAATTTCGTTCATGCGGACCTCTCGCCGACCGAGCTGAAACAGAGCATGGAACAACGTGGCGAATCTCTGTACGTATATTTTTGGCGGCTGTTCTACGCGTCCGTGGATAGCTACGCCAAAGACCCGCTCGGTTGGAACGACATGCAGAAAATATCAGGCGTGCTGTCCGCCGGCCAGGATGACTCTTTGAAAACACTCATCGCCTACGAAATGACAGACATGGGTCAGATTCAGGATGTACTCGGCGAAGATTCGGGTTCCGCGGTCATCGGCGCACGCAACCAGCGCGCGATCGACGTATTGCAGCGCGAAATCGCTGCCGGCGCGAAACGTATTGGTATCTTCTACGGTGTGGCACACATGCCGGATCTTGAGGAGCGGTTGTTGGATCAAGTCGGCCTGGTGTACGAAGAAGCGTCCTGGGTAGACGCCTGGCTCCTGGGTTCGGCACCTGCTACAGATCAATAAAGCTCGCAAAGTCCTCGAGCGGCTTGCGCTTGATATCCGGCACTTCAGCATCTACCGCCGGGTAACCCGTAACCAGTAACAGGAAAGGCCGTTCGCTCACCGGGCGATCGAGTATTTGATTTAGAAATTTCATGGGGCTCGGCGTGTGCGTCAATGTTGCGAGGCCGGCATGGTGTAGTGCGGTTATCAACATGCCCGTGGCAAGACCGGTCGACTCGGTTGGATAATAGTGCTTCACCTTGCGACCATCCGGCAGCTTGCCGAATTTCTGCAGGAACACAGCGATAAGGTACGGCGCCGTTTCCAGAAATGGCTTGTTTGAATCGGTACCGAGAGGCTGCAGCGCGTCCAGCCATTCGGGCGACGCACGGTGCGAATAAAATTCACTTTCTTCGGCTTCAGCCGCCACACGAATTTTGCGCTTTGTCTCCGGCCCGCTAATGACCGCGAAATGCCACGGCTGCAGATTCGCGCCACTCGGCGCAGTGTTAGCCACTTTCAGAGCGGTCTCGATAATGTCCTTCGGCACCGGCCGGTCCGAAAAGTCCCGCACGCTGCGGCGGCGATTCATTTCCGCGTAGAAATCGTTGAGCCGCTGTCGCATTTCTTCGATCGGGACTTCTTCGTAACCCACGAGTGGAATTGTCGGGTAATCACTCACTTGGTATGGCTCACTTTTCTTAGCACGGAGTAGTCGCTTGTTATGTTCTCGGACACCGCCTTGCCCTTGATGGAAATGCGAGCCTCATGCACGGACTCCGGGTCGCCCGTAATTAGTGGGTGCCACCCCGGAAGATCCTGGCCGTTCGCGAGTCGCCGGTAGGCGCAGCTGTTTGGCAACCAGTTGAATTGCGCGGGCTCGTGCGCCGATAACACCAGACAGTCGGGCACTTCCCTGGAACGGTTCTTGTAGTCCGTACACCGACAAATATCGAGATCAAGCAAGCGGCACGCGACATCCGTGTAATACAGATCGCCCGTATCGCCGTCCTCAACTTTGTGCAGGCAACAAAGCGCGCAACCATCACACAGGCCTTCCCACTCCTGCGGGGTCATCTCGGACAGCGATTTGCGTTTCCAGTATTCATCCTTCATCGTCAGGCACTTTGTACAGAGACTGAAGAAAATCGCAATGAAAGCGGTGTTCCTTGACTACGCAACCATGGGTCCGAATCTCGATCTCGAGCCGATGCGGCGCGTTCTGCCCGATCTTGAGATATTCGACGCGACCGACGACAGCGAGATCGGCGAGCGAATTCGCGATGCCGAAATAGTCTTTGCCAACAAGTTTCGACTGACCCCGGCGCTGCTGGAAAGCGCGCCGAAATTGCGCTTCATAGGGCTAACGGCAACGGGCACGGACAACGTCGACCTTGAAAGCGCGAAGCAGCACGGTATCGCCGTGTGCAATATTCGCGCTTACTGCACCCAGTCCGTTGTCGAGCACGTGTTCGGCCTGGTGCTGACGCTGACGCACAGCATTGGTCGTTACAACACAACCGTGCGTGCTGGAGAATGGCAGCAGGCAGACGATTTTTGCATGCTCTCACACCCGATCAGAGAGCTTTCAGCAATGACGCTGGGCATTGTCGGTTACGGCGAACTCGGGCAAGGCGTCGCGCAAATTGGCAAAGCATTTGGCATGCAAGTCCTGGTTTCGATGCGGCCCGGCAGCAGCGGACAAAGCGATGGTCGCGTCCCATTCAAGTGCTTGCTGGAGCAAGCCGACATCATCTCGCTGCATTGCCCACTCAACGAAGACACGTATCACCTGTTCAGTTCCGATGAGTTCCGGCAAATGAAGCGCGGTTCGTTTCTCATAAATACCGCTCGCGGTGCGTTGATCGACTCGGCCGCGCTGGTAGACGCCCTGCAGAGTGGCCAGCTCGGTGGCGCGGGAATTGACGTTTTGGCAACGGAACCGCCCGTGCACGGCGACCCGCTTCTCGACTACGACGGGGACAGGTTGATTATTACGCCGCACGTCGCCTGGGCGACTGACGAGGCTCGGCAAAACGCAATCGATGAGCTCGTTGCAAACGTCGAGGCATTTTTGGCCGGGAAAGAGCGCAACCGCGTGGTGTGAGATCCCCGGCTACGCGCCGATGATCTGTCGCGCCCATTGCACGACGGTGCGCGCACGTGGCGAGGCGAGATCGAACGCCTCATCGAAGCTCACCCACCGCCAATCATGATGTTCCGGCACACCAGTCACAGGTGAAATCCCCATGACGACCTCTTCGCACTCGGTACTCGCAATATAGTAGCGCGCCGTCTTACCGTGACTGTATGGACCGGTTTCGGTGAAGCGTTCGCCCCACTCGAAGCTCAGCTGTTCAATGCCGGTTTCCTCCTGGACCTCGCGCAACGCCGTCTCCAGCGGTTCCTCGCCGGCCTCGCATAAACCCTTGGGAAAGTCCCAGTGATTATAGGCCTTCAGCATCAACGTCTTTATTCCGGCATCGGTTCGGCGCGCCAGAACCACACCACATGACAGGAAACCTTCGCTCACGATGCCTCCCGCAGAACATCGACTGGCGGCGCGTTGACGGCGCTACGCGCCGCGACCAGGCCGCTACCACATACGATCAGCACGCCCGCCGCAAGACCGGCGACCCATAGGGTTGGATTGAATACATAGGGCAGCTCGAACAACCTGACGGCCACCACCGCGGCCAGCACCGATGCGCCAGCGGACGCGAGCAAACCCGCCGCGATGCCCAACGCCGCAAACTCTGCGAGGATCCCGGCAAACACCGTGCGTCGACGTGCGCCTAATGCCCGCAACATCGCACTCTCGAAGCGCCGCTCATCGATGGTCGACTGAACCGCGGCGAATAGAACCGCGATGCCCGCCAGGAGGGTGAACACAAAGACGGCCTGAACGGCGAGACTCGCTTTTTCGATAATGCCGCGAATCTGCTGCAGTATCGAATCGAGATCGATGACCGAAATGCTTGGATGCGTTCGCACAAGCTTGACCAACACGGCCTTCTTGTCTGCTTCGATACGCAGGCTCGATATGTAGGTGGTCGGCATGCCGTCGAGTGCCCCTGGCGACGCCACAACAAAGAAGTTGGGCTGGAAAGAATCCCAGTTAACTTCGCGAATACTCGAAATACGCATTTCGATTTCGCTGCCGCCAATCATGAACGCCATGTTGTCGCCAATGCCAAGCCCGGTCTCGGTCGCCACACCTTGCTCTATCGACGCCAACGGCGGTCCGCCGTAGTCCTCTGGCCACCACTCACCTTCTACGACTTCGTTGCTTGAAGACAGCGTGGCCGCCCAGGACAAATTGGCCTCTCGATTCGCAAACCAGCGCCCATCCGGGGTCGGGTATTCCCGGTCGTCCACAGACTCGCCATTGATCGTCGACATTCTCGCTCGAACCAGCGGCATGTAGTCGGGGGCGTCGATTGCTGCCGAGGCAAATATCGCTGACACGGAGTCGCGCTCATGTGACTGGATGTTGATCATGAAATGGTTAGGCGCGTCTTCGTCGAGAGTCTGCCGCCAGCCTTCCAGCAAGTCGGTTCGCACAATAGTCAGAAGCAAGAGCACGGTCAGGCCAAGGCCGAATGCCACCACCTGTACCGCGCTTGCGCGCCCGCGACGCGCAACGTTGGCAAGCCCGTATCGCCAGGCCACCCCGACACCCGAGCGGAAACGACCCATCACGGCAACGAGGCCGCGACCAACGATGTAGAGTGCGGCCGCAATGACGATGATGCCGCCCAGCAGAATGACTAGCATGAGCGCATCACCCACCGAGCGGTACAGAAGCGCCGCGACGGCTGCCAACGATAAACCTGCAACAAGCAACCGCGACGGCGCCGGGGGCATGGCATCGTGACGTAACACGCGAAGTGGTGGCGTATTGCGTAACTGGATCAGTGACGGCAGCGCGAATCCAATCAGAAGAACCATTGCGCTGCCACCCGCAAGAACGACCGGCATCATGCCGACTTGCGGCAGGTCGCTGGCGATAATGTCCGCCAGAATCCAGGCAAGAATTTCTTCGACGACAAAACCGAAGATGCTACCGGCGACAATACCCAGGACACCGAGCAACAACAGCTGGATTATCGCCACGGAGATGACGAAACCCTGAGTAGCGCCGAGACTCTTCATCAGCGCAACCGTGTCCATCCGTCGATGTGCGAAACGCCGCGCGGACATCGCGACGGCAACAGCGCTAAGCAGCAAACTGATGATCGCCGTTAAGGACAAGAACTGTTGCGCGCGATCGGCTGCGTTGTTGGCGCGCTCGCTGCTCTCCTCGCGATTTGACGCCCGCACCGATTCGGGCAGCTCATCCTGTATGTCATCGTTGAACGCATTAACAGCTGCGTCATCGCCGGCAACCAGCAGTGCGTATGCAACGCGGCTGCCCTCAGCAACGAGTCCGGTCGCCTCGATATCACCGATATTAAGCAGTAAAGACGGCGCAAGTGACGCAAAACCTATCGACTGATCCGGCCGGTAGGTCAACACCGCTGTTACCTTCAGGTCGGAGTCGCCAATCGCCAGGCTATCACCTACATCGGCATTTACGCGCGCCAATAGCGCACCATCCGCCCAGATTTCACCCGGTAGTGGTATGCCATCGACCACTCTTTGATCGCCGAAGAGCGTGTCAGAAACCCTCACCTGACCGCGCAGGGGATAGCCGTCGCCAACAGCTTTGATCGCTGCCAGCGCGCTTTCATCCCCATTGAAGACAACACTGGGAAATATCATCGTCTCAGCGGTTTGCAGTCCATTCTGCTCGGCCAGGGATTTCCACGTGTCGGGAATGGGTTCTTGCGAACGTAGCCGAAGATCTGCTGCAAGGACTTCGTTCGCCTGACGGGCAACTGCCTTGCCTATTCGATCGGTAAGAAACCCAACCGCCGTAAGGGCTGCGACGGCTAATGCCACCGCCGCCAGCAAGACGAGAACCTCTCCCGACCGCAGCTCGCGGCCGAAGCTTCGAAGCGCGAAGGCGATCGCTTTCATTCAGAGCCCGTCTTGTCGCTGATCAGCAAGCCGGCATCCAGACGGAGGATTCGATCACAGCGCGCTGCAAGTGAAAGGTCGTGCGTAACCAACACAAGTGTTGTCGATGAGCTGCGATTCAGCTCGAACATCAGCTCCATGATGTTGCCGCCGGTGTGGCTGTCGAGATTGCCGGTGGGCTCATCGGCAAACAACACGGCTGGATCTGCGGCAAATGCGCGGGCGATTGCGACACGCTGCTTTTCTCCGCCGGAAAGCTGCGCCGGATAGTGTCGCCAACGTTCGGTCAGGCCGACTTTATCAATGATGCCCAACGATCTGCCGCGCGGGTCGTCATTTCCCGCCAGCTCCAGAGGCAACATGACGTTCTCGAGCGCGTTTAGAGATGGTACCAAGTGAAACGACTGAAAAACGAAACCAACGCTGTCGGCACGTACGCGCGCGCGCCCATCCTCATCGAGGTCCGACAGGTTAGCCCGATCCAGAACGACATAGCCTCTAGTTGGCAGGTCGAGCCCGGCCAGCAATGCCAGCAACGTGGATTTACCCGCACCGGACGGGCCCACGATGGCGACCGACTCACCCGCCGCAATGCTGAAACTCACGTCGGAGAGAATGGTCAGACTACCCTCCGGGCTGCTAACCTCTTTGCTTACGCCAACCGCCTCGAGGACTACGGCAGCATTTTTTGACTGATTTCCCATGCGAAAATTAATTACCTTTTTTGTCTTGTTTCTCGTCGTCAGCACAAGCAGCGCGCAAGAACCAACCGTCCTGATCGTCGGTGATAGCCTTAGCGCTGGTTACGGTATAGACGTTGACCAATCCTGGGCCACTTTGTTGCAGTTGCGCCTTGAGGAGCAAGGGTACGAACATCGTGTGGTTAACGCCAGCATTGGCGGTGAAACAACCGAAGGGGGATCTACGCGTATTGAACAGGCTCTGGAAACGTTCAACCCTGGCCTTGTCATTCTTGAGCTCGGCGGTAACGATGGCCTGCGCGGTATTCCCGCCAACCGTATGCAAGACAACCTTGAGAACATCATTTTGAAAAGTGAAGCATCCGGCGCGGACGTTGTGATGCTCGGCATTCAAATTCCAACGAACTACGGCCGACGCTACCGCGAGGCTTTCGAGAAGGTCTTCAGCGACCTGGCGAACCAGTACGATATCCCATGGATCGAGTTTTTCATGGAAGGTATCGCGCTCAACGAAGACCTGATGCAAAGTGACGGCATACATCCCAATGCAACCGCGCAACCGATGCTGCTGGATAATGCCTGGCCGGTCATCCTCACAGCACTTGCCAATCAAGGATCCTGACTAGTGGAAAGAATCTGGCATAAGTCCTATCCCGAATGGGTTCCCGAAGAACTTCCTGCGGCACCATTTCGCTCTGTGCGAGACCTGTTCGAGCAGGCCTTCGAGAAGTGGCCGGATCAGCCTTCGTACCACAACATGGGAACAACGCTGAGCTACCGGCAACTTGACGAACTCTCAATGCAGTTCGCGTGCTATCTGCAGAAAACTCTCGGGCTGACTCGTGGTGAACGCGTCGCCATCATGCTGCCGAATATCCTGCAGTATCCCGTGGCGATGTGTGGCGCTTTCCGGGCCGGGCTGGTTGTCGTTAACGTTAACCCGCTGTATACGGCCCGCGAACTGGAACACCAGCTGGCAGACTCGGGTGCCAAGTGCATAATCATTCTCGAGAACTTCGCACATACGCTGCAGGAGGTTATCGGCGAAACCACGATTCAGAATGTCGTTACAACCGGCCTTGGCGACCTGCTGAAGCTTCCAATGAACATCCTCACCAACCTGGTAATGCGGCATGTCAGAAAATCGGTGCCTGCATTCGATCTGCCGGGCAGCATCGGCTTCAAGGCAGCGCTCCGGGCGGGCGCCAAACATGACCTGACGCAGGTCGAACTCGGTTTTGCCGACATCGCCTACCTGCAGTACACCGGCGGTACAACGGGCGTTGCCAAAGGTGCGATGCTCAGCCACCGCAACATGATCAGTAACGTGCATCAGACCACGCTCTGGCAGGGCGATGCTTATAAAGGTCTGGAGCGGATCGTCGCCATCGCGGCACTGCCGCTGTACCACATCTTTTCGTTGGAAGGTAACTGTCTCACCGTAATGGCACAGGGCGGGGTCAATGTTTTGATTACCAACCCGAGAGACTCAAAGGCGTTTGTTAAGGAGCTCACCAAACATCGCTTTAATTTATTTGCCGGCGTCAACACGTTGTTTTCAGCGCTGATGAATACGCCCGGCTTCGCTGCTCTGGATTTCAACGATCTACGCGTGTGCATTGGCGGCGGCATGGCGGTGCAGCCGGCAGTCGCCAAACAATGGAAGGACATTACGGGCAGCACGATATTGCAGGGCTATGGGCTGACAGAAACATCGCCCGTTGCCATCGTGGCGCCGCTCAACAGCGAATTCAACGGATCTATAGGCCTGCCCGTATCGTCGACCGACGTCACTATTTGCAATGATGATGGCAAGCCTCTGGCGATTGGCGAAATCGGGGAAATCTGCATCAAGGGCCCGCAAGTGATGGAAGGCTATTGGCAGCGTCCCGACGAAACTGAAAAAGTTATGTTGCCGGGCGGCTGGCTGCGAACCGGCGACATCGGCCGTATGGACGAGGATGGCTTCGTCTTCATCGAAGATCGCAAGAAGGACATGATTCTCGTCTCTGGCTTCAACGTTTACCCGAACGAAGTCGAAAACGTCGTTGTCGAAATAGACGGCATACTCGAAGCAGCCGCCATTGGCGTATCCGACGAACGTTCAGGAGAGGCCGTTAAACTGTTTGTCGTGCGCACGGACGCCAGCGTCACGGAGCAGGATATTTACGACTACTGCCGCAAGAACCTGACTAACTACAAACGGCCAAGATCTATAGAATTTCGCGATGAGCTGCCGAAGACCAACGTTGGCAAGATATTGCGCCGCGCGCTGCGCGACGAATAGATTGGCGCAGCCCGCGATCTAGCTATGGTATTGCGGGCTCAGTTCGTGCACCGCGTCGACCAGAACCCCCAGGTTATCAGGGTCAATATCCGGCGTTATGCCATGACCAAGATTAAACACGTGACCCGGTCCGGTGCCGTAACTCTCCAGCGTGTCTGCGACACCCTGACGAATGACCTCGGGGCTTTCCCGCAAGGTCGCTGGATCCAGGTTTCCCTGTAGCGCAACCTTGTCCTGCACATACTCGCGCGCCTGGCTGAGGCTCGTCGTCCAGTCGACACCCAGTGCATCGCAGCCAGTGCCAACCATATCCGCCAGCATCGGACCGGCACCCTTGGTAAATAACGTCACCGGCACACGCCGACCATCACTCTCGCGGGTCAGGCCATCCACTATTTTCTGCATGCTGGCCAGCGAAAAGCGGCGATAGTCGTCACGCTCCAGCGCGCCTCCCCAGGTATCGAAGATCATGACCGCCTGTGCGCCGGCAGCAATCTGGGCGTTGAGATAGTCGGTGGTCGTCGTGGCCACGGTATCAAGAAGCGACGAAAGCGCTGCCGGGTCTTCGGCGGCAAGGCCCTTGATACGGCTGAATTCACGACTCGACCCGCCCTCAACCATGTAGGTGCCAACCGTCCACGGGCTACCCGCGAAGCCAATTAACGGAACCTGCCCGTCAAGTTCGCGACGAATGGTGCGAACCGCATTGAAAACATAGCCAAGCTCGTCGGCCACATCAGGCGAGGCCAGCTTTTTGATATCAGCTGCTGTACGCAGCGGGCGTTCGAACTTCGGCCCTTCGCCGGCTGCGAAGTACAGGCCGAGGCCCATGGCATCAGGAACCGTCAGAATGTCTGAAAAGAGAATTGCCGCATCGAGCTTGTATCGCCTGAGCGGTTGCATCGTAACCTCGCAGGCGAGCTCTGCGTTGCGACACAGGCTCATAAAATCTCCGGCCTGGGCACGTACTTCACGATATTCGGGAAGATACCGTCCCGCCTGCCGCATGATCCACAGTGGTGTTCTCTCCACTTTTTCACGCAGCAAGGCGCGCAACAGGAGATCGTTTTGCAGTTCGGCCATCAGCTCTCTACCACCGACGCTATAGACGCCTGAATCGCTTCCGCCGCAGCCCGCGGGCTCTGCGCATCACGGATCGGGCGACCCACAACGATGTAATCCACGCCGCTGGCGAATGCGGTCTCGACGGTTACAACCCGCTTTTGATCGCCCTCGGGCTTGTTGTCGACAGGGCGTATGCCCGGTGTCACAACAAGTAGCTTCGAATCGACAAGCTCGCGTAATCTTGGCACCTCGAGACCCGATGAAATGACGCCGTCGCAGCCCGCTTCGAGCGCGCGCCGGGCACGTGACAGCACCAGGTCGCCTACGCTACAGTCGAAACCGAGATCATCGAGATCACCGCGGTCAAGACTGGTTAGAACGGTCACGCCGAGAACCTTCAACGTATCCCCTTTGTTTTCTGCTGCTGCCTCCATGATGGACTGGTTGCCATGCACCGTGACAAAACTGGCGCCGCGATCCTTGAGCTGTCGCACCGCCGAACCGACCGTCGCCGGAATGTCAAAGAACTTTAGGTCGCAAAAAACCTTCTTGTCTCGCTCGAGCATCCAGTCCAATAGCTCGAAGTATCCGCCGCTCATCATCAGTTCGAGACCAATCTTGTAGAAGCTAACCGCGTCGCCCAATTCGTCGGCGAGCGAGCGCGCACGATCACAATCCGGCACGTCCATCGCAAATATCAATCGGTCTTTTGTTGCAATATTTTTGCTCGCCACCTGTTCTCCTCTTCCGGCACCAACTCCGGGGCTGGCGCATTCTAACAGAGCTTCTGCGTCAGGTTTTCCCGATAAGTCGCTCGTGCTCGGCAATGGCGTATCGATCAGTCATGCCGGCAATGTAGTCGGCGACCACCCTGGTCATCCCCTGCTCGTCTGCGGTTACGGCTTTTTCTGAGAATTCTGCCGGCATCTGCTGCACGTCGGTTGTGTACAGCTCGAAAAGCTCGCGAATTATGGCCTGCGCTTTGTGCGTCATCTCAAGCTTCTTTTCATGTCGGTACAGATGCGTGTGCAGAAACCGCTTCAGCGCCACGTGCTGCTCGTAGACTTCACTGGACATCAAAACGAGTGCCTCACCCGCCTCGCGCACGTCGTCGATCGACTGTGGTGCCGCCGCCTCGAGGTTGCGCCGAGTATTCTCGATGAGATCGGTCACAACCGTGCCGATCATTCGTCGGATAATCTCGTAAATAAGCCGACGATCCTCAAGATTCGGGTAGAGACCATGAACCTCTTTGTAATGTACATCGAAGAGCGACTGTCCTCTGAGCTGCTCGAGACTCAGCAAGCCTGCGCGGAAACCATCGTCGACATCATGGTTGTTGTAGGCGATAGCATCGGCGAGATTTGCCAGTTGTGCTTCGAGCCCAGGCTGCTGCCGATTAATGAAGCGCTCACCAACGTCACCCAACAAGCGCGCGTTACTTGCCGAGCAATGCTTGAGTATTCCTTCGCGCGTTTCGAACATCAGGTTCAAGCCGGGGAACTCGGCGTACTTCGCCTCGAGCTCATCAACCACACGCAGCGACTGGAGGTTATGCTCAAAGCCACCGTAGTCCCGCATGCAATTGTTAAGTTCGTCCTGCCCCGCATGTCCAAACGGGGTATGGCCGAGGTCATGTGCAAGGCAGATGGCTTCTGTTAGCGGCTCATTGAGGCCAAGCGCGACGGCGACCGAACGCCCGATCTGCGACACCTCGAGTGAGTGCGTCAGTCGTGTGCGGTAAAGATCGCCTTCATGGTTGACGAAAACCTGTGTCTTGTACACAAGGCGCCGAAATGCCGTGCAATGAATAATGCGGTCGCGGTCCCTTTGATACTCACCACGGTAGGCCGCGGGCGGTTCGGCAATGCGCCTGCCCCGACTTCGCGACTCGTCTGCCGCATAGAGCGCAAGCGTCGTCGTCATCAATCGGCGGCCTCGAGGATGTGCAGCAGGCGCGCGTCATCGTAGTCCGATGTAATGTACGACTCGCCAAGCGCTTTGAGCAATACGAAGCGCACTTGTTTGTGCTGTACTTTCTTGTCAAGGTCCATCGCATCCCGCAATGCCTTTGATCCGGCAGGCGGCGGCGCCGTCGGTAACCCGGCGGAAGCCACAAGCCGTTTCAGGCGCGATTTGTCGTCGTCATCCAGGCCACTCAATTCGCCAGCCATCACCATGCCGGCCGCAACAGCCTCACCATGTAGCCAGTCGCCATAGCCCTGGCAGTGTTCGATCGCATGCCCGAATGTGTGCCCGAAATTCAATATCGCTCGTCTGCCCGACTCTCGCTCATCATCTGCAACAACTTCCGCTTTGAGCTCACAGGATCTCTGCACAGCATGCGCGAGGGCATCCGGATCCTTCGCGAGCAGCGCGTCCATGTTCAGCTCCAGCCACTCGAAAAACGTCCTGTCCGCAATCGCACCGTACTTGATGACTTCAGCCAGGCCGGCGCGCAGCTCACGATCGGGCAGCGTGCTGAGCGTTTCGGTATCAATCAGTACAATTTTCGGCTGATGAAACGCACCGATCAGGTTCTTGCCCTTTGGGTGATTGACGCCGGTCTTGCCACCGACAGACGAATCGACCTGTGCCAGCAGGGTTGTTGGAACCTGTATGAATGCGACGCCACGCATGTAGCAAGCCGCCGCGAAGCCCGTGATGTCGCCGACAACTCCGCCGCCCAGCGCAATAACCGTCGTATCCCGGCCAGCTCTCGCCTGCACGAGCGTGTCGAGAATGCTGCTTACGGTCGCTACGGTTTTGAATGCCTCACCATCGGGAAGCTCAAGCACGCCGACCGAACAGCCATTGAGATCGGCTCTTAGCTGCTGCAGATACAAAGGTGCGACCGTCTCGTTAGTAACAACCAGGCAGTCGTTTCCGGTGACGTACCGGGTCAGGTCGAAGCTACCGCCAAGCAGCCCTCGCCCGATGACAATCGGATAACTCCGAGCACCGAGTTCGACGGTTATTGTACGGTTTGTGGACATGCCGATAGAGTACCGGAAACATCGCGGCCGTGTCTTGATCCCCCTTGGGGGGAGGCCGCTCCTACAATCTCTCGAGAATTTCTGTCGCGACAGCCTTAACTTTTCGACCATCTGTTTCGACCGTCAGATCTGCGATCTCACGATACATCGTGTCACGCTCAACCATCAGCTTGTCCAGGATTTGCCGGCGATCGCCGCTTTCCAGCAACGGGCGCTCACGCCCTTTTTGAGTACGTGCGAGTTGCTGCTCGACCGTCGTGTGCAAGTAGACGACGAAGCCCCGTGCGCCCAGGTGGCTGCGATTCTGTGGGTCGACGATCGCACCGCCGCCTGTCGCAAGAACAATGCCATCCATTCTCGAAAGATCATCGATGACTTTTGCTTCACGTTTTCGGAAGCCTTCTTCGCCTTCTTTTTCAAAGATAAAGGGGATATCTACGCCGGTACGCGCTTCGATTTCATCATCGCTGTCCATGAATGACAGGTGCAGCATCCGTGCAATCTGTCGGCCGACGGCAGACTTGCCGGCACCCATTGGGCCGACCAGAAAAATGTTTTGCGGTTTTTTCATATTAGGACAGTCTACCAAAAATGAGAAAGCCAACCCGAAGGTTGGCTCTCATCGTGATTATTTTGGCGGCAGCTAGTAAATGCTTGAGCCTTCATCAAGAATTCTCGGTGTTACGAAGATCAACAGCTCCGCCTTGTTATCAATGCGGCTCTTGCTCCTGAACAGGTAACCGAGACCCGGAATGTCGCCAAGGAACGGAACCTTGTTGATCGTCTCGCGACGCTCCGTCTCGTAAATGCCACCCAATACGACGGTCTGACCATCGGCAACGAGTACCTGGGTCTCTACCGAGCGAGTATCGATACTCGGTACCGTGCCTCCCAAACCACCGGTCGAGATGATGTCACCAACGTTATCCTTGTGGACCTTGAGATCCATGATGATGTTGTTGTCCGGCGTGATCTGCGGTGTAACTGTCAGGCTCAGCACGGCTTTCTTGAACTGAATCGTAGAGGCACCCGAAGAAGCGGATTGCTGATAAGGAATCTCAACACCCTGCTCGATGCGAGCTTCTTTCTGGTTTGCCGTGATCACACGCGGAGTCGAAACGATCTCGCCGCGACCTTCAGCTTCAAGTGCTGTCAACTCAAGGTCTACGAGGAACTCACTCTCAAGTATGGCCAGGGCAAAGCGTCCGGCAGCATCGGTAATCGGCACGTTAACGTTGTAACGATTGCCCAGCTGCGGCAGCTCGATCGGGTAGATAGTGCCATTCGCCGGGTCAGCCAGATTATCGAGTGCGGATCCGATCATCGTGTCGGTACCAGAACCTGAACCCGAAATCGTCGTAAGACCATCCGAGCTGTTCTCGTTGAATGCTGTAAGGCCAAGGCGCACACCCAGGTCGCGGCTGAAATCGTCGCTGACGACAACAATGCGCGATTCAATAAGAACCTGCTTGATGGGAACGTCAAGCGTCGTCACCATGCGACGAATGTCCTGCAAGCGTTCGGCCGTATCCTGAATCAGCAGGGTGTTGGTGCGATCATCAACAGCAATGCTGCCACGTTCGGACATCATCGAGTTGCCACTGGCACCTTCAGCGCTGATCAGCGCGGCAAGATCACCTGCTTTCGCATAGTTAACCTGCAGGAACTCCGAATAAATCGGCTCAAGTTCGCTGATCGCCTGTTTCGCTTCCAGATCAGCTGTTTCACGTGCAGCAATTTCTTCGGCCGGTGCAACGATAATTACGTTTCCATTCTGGCGCATGTCCAGACCCTTGGTCGTCATGACGATGTCGAGAGCCTGATCCCACGGTACGTTGCGAAGACGCAATGTGACGTTACCCTGAACAGTATCGGACACGACAATATTGCGTCCCGATGTTTCCGCCAGCAGTTGCAATACAGCGCGAGTTTCGATGTCCTGGAAGTTCAGTGTTAAACGCTGACCTTCATATTCTTTGGTTTCCGAAAACAACGTGGACCCGTCTTGCTGAGCCGCAGCAGCCGGATTGATTTCGATCGTGAACTCGTTGTCCGACTGATACGCAAGCTGCTCATATTTGCCGTCAGCGGAAATTACGATGCGCGCATCGAGGTTCGTGCGCAGCGTATCAACCGTTGTTACGGGAGTAGCGAAGTCCATAACATCGAGACGACGCATCAGCTCAGCAGGCAGGCTTGTGTCCTTGAACACGGCGACAACACGTCCGCCTTCCTGGCGAATGTCGACCGGCGTGGATGGGTCCGTCAGATTTACGACAACCCGGCCACCGCCATCACGTGTGCGGCGGAAATCGACGCTCGTAATGGCGCGGCCACCCGAACTGGCATAAGACGGTTGGGCTGCAGCAGCTGCGGCGAACTGGGTTGTGCCGGCGCTGTAGTCCTCACCATCGCCCAGGATAACCGTCACGGTATTGCCGCTGGCGCGTGTTTCGTAGGCGACCATCGTGCCGAGGTTCAGAACGACGCGTGTGCGACCGTTTGCCTCTGCCGTCAAAACAGTATCGAGGGGGCCTATATTGACATCACGTCGCCGAGACGTGAGTCCAAGCGTGGTGTCGGCCAGATCAAGCGCTATGCGCGCCGGATCGTCGATCGTGAATGCAAGCGGCTCGGGAGCCGTTCCACTCATGATCAGTTTCAGTTCCACCCGGTCACCGGGCAGGCTCTGGATCTGAATGTCCTGCAGCCGGTTACCTTCCTGTGCATTTGCGGCAGATCCCACAAACAACAGGAGTGCGACCTGTGCTAACGCGGTCAGCTTTAGCACAACGCTACGTGCGACCGACTGTTTGATTTTGAACATCATTCCAATTACTCCCAGTTCCATTCAGGCATCAGTCCGAGAGACTTACAGCGGCATCCCTTTCGATGTAGCCGCCTATCCCGTCAGAAATTATTTCAACAAGTTCAACTTCAGATTCTGTGATTATTGTAATTCGTCCGTCATTCTGGCCCAAGAAATTGCCGGGAATGACGCGGTGAATTAGCCCGTCAGCTGTTTGTACAAGTCCGTACATCGTGTCACCAATATACAGCGTGCCGACCATGCGCAATGTGTCCAGGGGAAAGCCTTCGAGAAACTCGGTAAGGCGATCCGGGTCGGGGCCTACCCCACCGGCAGCGCCGCTGGTTGTAACTTGTGGCGTGTCGGGGATAAATGGAGAGCGGACGCCTTCGGCATCGGCCACGTACATGAAGACTTCGTACGGCGTGATTTCGGGCAAGGGGTCAATGCGGCCACCTGGACGTGCTTTAACCTCGTTGATGTACTCATCAAGGTCATCCATGTTGCCACCGCATGCAGCGAGGCCAACAGCGCAAAGCGCCAGCACCGCTGTATTACGAATAATGAAGGAAATATTCATGATTACTCTACTCCCTCATCAATATAGCGATAAGTTTGTGCGGTCACTTCTATGCTCAGCTGATCGAAGGCATCCTGATTTTCAGGGGTGATGTTCATGTCGTGCAGCGTGACAATACGCGGCAAGGCTGCAACACCGCTGACAAAGTTAGCGATCTCATGATAGCTGCCGGAAAAGCGAATCTTGATAGGCTTCTCGGCATAGAAGTCTTTTGGAATTTCCGGCTGCGGCTGGAACAACCTTTCCTGTAAGCCGGCGGCAAGGCCGGTCTGGGAAACATCGACGATCAGGCTGGGAATCTCGGTTTCACCAGGAAGCTGCCTGAGCATCGTGCCGAAAGACTGCTCGATCTGCGTGAGCTGTGCTCTGTAGGCGTCGTAGTTCGCCGCCTTGCGTGCTTTGTTCTCAAACACATCGCTTAACGCTTTCTCTTCCGCCTTGGCACGTTCGAGTTGCGGATTTTTGTCTTTGATAATCGTGAAATAGACTCCGAGACCGAGGACAGCAACAAAGACGATCGCGATTACAGCCACTCTGAACAATGCCGGCCAACGTCCAACGTCATTGACGTCGAGACTTCTTAGCTCTTCGACGACGTTCATACTTCTTCCTCCACTTCGCCACCCTGATGCACCTGCTTCAGATAGAGTACGAACTCAGCCTGACGCGATGCGCCTGACTGCGTTGTCTCAACCTTCTCGACATCCGGGTCTGCCATCCATTCAGATGCGTCGATTTGCCGCATCAGCGCTGAAACGCGCGTACTCGACTGAGCGATTCCGCGAATCTCGACCCGCGAACCGGTTTGTTTCATACCGGTCAGGTAGACACCTTCGGGCATTTGTCGCGACATCTCGTCGAACAGGTGAACGATTTCCGGTCGGCTCTGCTGCAGCTGTTCGATGATCTCCATGCGCGCAAGCAGACGTTCCTTTTGGCGCTCGAGACCATCAATTTCCGTAATGCTCTTTTCGAGCTCAACGATTTCAGCCGTGAGTCGTGCGTTGCGAGATTCCTGAGTGTCGATCATTTGTGAGAACACAAACATCGTTACCAAGATACCAGCAATTGCCGCAACGACACCGCCGGCCATTGCGACACCGAAATCACGTTGGCGTTTTTTGCGTTCTGCCTCGCGCCAGGGGAGTAGATTAATACGTGGCATATTAGTCGAAGCTCCTCAATGCAAGGCCGCACGCAGTAAGAAGTGCTGTTGCATCTTTGTGCACACCCTGCGATTTGGCTTTCGATGAAATTTTCATTTGACCGAGCGGATCTCCGATCTCTGTCGGAATTCCAACTCGACTGGAGATGACGTCGGCAATACCCGGAATATTTGCGCAACCACCACAAACAAGGATCATGTCTGGCTGCTCACGGCCACCACCTGATGCCAGGTAGAACTGCAACGAACGACTAACCTGCTGCGTCATGTCGTCGATGAACGGTTCCAAAACCTCTGGCTGGTAGTTGCTGGGCAGTCCACCTTGCTTCTTGGCGCGACCAGCGTCTTCCATGGATAGACCGTAAGTCCGCATGATTTCTTCAGTAAGCTGTTGGCCACCGAAGTTGAAATCGCGCGTATAAACGACTTTAAGGTCAGCGAGCACACTGAAGGTCGTGCTACTGGCGCCGATATCGACAACAGCAACAGACTGTCCAATGCCGCCGTCTGGAATCTGGTGGCTCAACAGAGCACAGGCGTTCTCAAGCGCAAACGCTTCAACGTCGACAACGTTGGTTGCCAGACCTGCCGCGTTAACGGCTGCCTGACGCTGGTCGACATTATCAGTACGTGTCGCAACGAGCAGGACGTCCATCAGTTCGGGGTCCTTTTCGTTCGGTCCGACGATTTCGTAGTCAAAACTGACTTCTTCCATCGGGAACGGTATGTACTGGTCAGCCTGAATTTCGACCTGGCCCTCGAGATCTCTCTCGGAGAGGCTTGAAGGCATCTGAATGACCTTTGTGATCGCCGCATCACCGCTTATTGCTACGGCGACGTCCGTTGCTTTCGCGCCAGCGCGCTTCACCGCGCGCCGGATTGCCTCACCAACGGCCTTGGCATCTACAATCGCCTTCTCACTGACCGAGCTTGGTGGCGTGGGCTCTGCTGAATACGACTCGACGCGATAGCGCTTCCCGCTTTGGGTGAGCTCTATCAGCTTGACCGATGATGTCGTTATATCAAGGCCCAACAGTGGCTGAGATTTTTTGCCAAAAAACACGTATTTTTCCTTTTAGGTCGGTAAGTTGCGAGCCAAATGTAGTATGGGCCTCAACAATTCGATTTAACTATATATCAACAAAATGTTAAATAAAACGTGACTTTGTTCACGAACCAGCGATCCGTATGTTACTGCCACCGGGGGGGGCGATTCCGTGAACTGGTCGTCGCCTGCGACTTACGACCGGAACACGACGGTTTTCGCCCATTTGCGGCACGTGGCAGTCGCTCGTTATCATCTGCTACTGGCACCGTGGGATCACTGGCTATTTGCCGGCGAAACGCCATATTTTCGCCATCGGACGAACATCAGCGCACTTTTTAATGAACTAGAGCGGGTATCGTGACCTTTTTGGTGCTTACCTGAAATCGCAGCAACTATGCAAAAGACATCAACAGCAAACAAGAAAACACGTCACAAATCGCCGCGCCGGTGGTTGCGCTGGCTGGTATTGGCCACGGGTCTGGGTCTCACTGCAGCGCTTGGCGGTGTCGCTGCAGTTATTGGAGCCTATTACTACGTAGCGCCGGGTTTGCCGGCCGCTGAGACGATTCGCGATATTCCGCTGCAGATTCCGCTGCGCATATTCAGCCGGGACGGCTACCTCGTATCCGAAATTGGAGAGCGCCGCCGCATTCTTGTGACCTACGATGAAGTGCCACAACATGTCGTCGATGCGTTTGTCGCGGCCGAAGACCAGCGCTTTTGGGTGCATCCGGGCATCGACTACCGCGGCATCCTGCGCGCGTTGTTTCAGCTCATTGCTACCGGCAACATTGAAAGTGGCGGCAGCACGCTGACCCAACAGCTAGCGCGAAGCTACTTTCTGAACCTTGATCAGACGATAGAACGCAAGTTCAAAGAAGCCTCGCTTGCGGTCAGGATCGAGCAGGAATTTACGAAGCAACAGATCATTGCGCTGTTCCTTAACAAGATGTTCTTTGGGCAACGCGCGTATGGAGTATCGGCAGCTGCCCAGGTGTACTTCAACAAAGATCTGCAGGACATCAGCGTCGCAGAAGCCGCCACCCTGGCCGGCGTCCTGCCTGCGCCGTCTCGCTACAACCCGGTTCGCAGTGCTGCTAACGCCGAAATGCGGCGCGGATACGTACTCGGTCGAATGCATGATCTCGACTATATAGATGAACGATCGTACGACGAGGGCATGGCCCAACCCATCGAGTCACGGATGCACGGTGCGGCCGTGCAGCTCAACGCGCCCTACGTGGCCGAGATGGTGCGTCGCGAAATGTTGAAGCGCTACGGCGAAGCAACTTATACGGCCGGCTATCAAGTAGTCACAACCCTGGATTCGCGGCTGCAAAAGGCAGCGAACTATGCGCTCAGGAACGGCCTGCTGGAATTCACGCGCCGGCGCGGCTACCGCGGTCCGATGAACAAACTTGAGCTGACGCCAGAGATCCTGGCGTCCCCGTTTGAGGAGTGGCCCGTCGAGATTCGCCAGACGCTCGAGCAATACGCACCGGGCGGTCTGTCTGTTGCTTTGGTTACCTCTGTTAACGAATCAGACAATAGCGCTGACGTCGTTGTAAGGAATGGCACCCACATCACCATTCCCTGGAACGGAATCAGCTGGGCCAACCCATTCATTGATCGCGCGTCCTATGGGCCGGCTCCGGAGGCCGCCGTCGATGTTCTTGCTCAAGGCGACGTTGTGTTTATTATGCCGACGACCGCTGATACCTGGGCTCTCGCGCAGGTGCCTGAGGCTCAGGCGGCCGTCGTCAACCTGGATCCGCAGGACGGCTCTGTCAGCAGCCTTGCCGGCGGCTTCGATTTTTCGACCAGCAAATTCAATCGCGTGTCTCAAGCCTATCGACAGCCTGGCTCTTCATTTAAGCCATTTATCTACTCCGCCGCCCTCGAACACGGCAACACTGTTTCGACTGTCGTTTTGGACGCGCCCATTGTTATTAGCTCGTCAGAACTCGAGGCGGTTTGGAGACCTATTAATTACAGCGGCCGTTTTTACGGGCCAACCCGGCTTCGCGAGGCGCTGGTGCGCTCCATGAACCTGGTGTCGGTGCGACTGCTGTTATTCGAGACG
>RCNB010000423.1_pt1 | contig 28992 bp, 22 predicted proteins | sample 2041321 | NCBI WGS metagenome assembly RCNB01 (sample SAMN09708232, study PRJNA481090) | Marine sediment metagenome, whole genome shotgun sequencing project. | reverse complement strand
CTTATTTCTTTTTTTCTTCTTTTTATCCAACAAACAAAGTTCTGAATTATTGGAAATAAACTCTGGAACGATTTCTTTCATTAAGGAAATGGTACCTCCATTAAAAAACATATTGGACACACATAGTTCATCTATTTTAGATCGTATTTGTGTATAGTCCAGTTCGCGGGTCTTACCAATCATTATTTTCTTATGGTAAGTGGGTAAGGTATTTTCCCCATTTGCCAACAATTCTTCATAGAGTTTTTCGCCTGGGCGAAGCCCTGTTATTTTTATATTTATGTCTTCAGGGTATCGAAGTCCAGAGAGTTTAATCATGTTCTTGGCCAAATCGAAAATCTTTACAGATTCTCCCATATCAAAAATAAAAATCTCTCCACCGTCACCCATGGCGCCTGCTTCCAGAACCAATTGAGAGGCTTCCGGTATAGTCATAAAAAAACGAGTTACGTCTTCGTGCGTAACGGTCAAAGGCCCACCCTTATCGATTTGCTTCTTGAATAAAGGTATTACCGAACCATTTGAGCCTAGAACGTTACCAAATCTAGTCGTAATAAATTTAGTTTTGCCTTTTTGCTGCATACAACTTATGTACATTTCGGCAACTCGCTTGGTGGCACCCATTACATTAGTGGGGTTCACTGCTTTATCAGTAGAAATGAAAATAAACTTATCGATATTATAACTCAATGAAAGATCGGCCACAACCTTGGTTCCTGCAATGTTTATCTTAATAGCTTCATAGGCATTATATTCCATCAAAGGAACATGCTTGTAAGCAGCCGCATGGAACACGATATTAGGTCGATATTCTTGAAATAAATTGTTCAATCGGTTTTTATCTCTAACGTCACCGACAATCGGTATAAAATTATGATAACCGTTTTGCTTGAGTTCTTGCTGTAAGTCATAAAGCGCAGATTCAGCTTGATCGATAATAATTAGAGCTTTATAGTTGTAGGTGCATATTTGTCGAACAATTTCACTTCCAATAGAACCGGCGCCTCCTGTCACCAGAATAACTTTATTTTTAACTTCTTCGGAAATCTTGGAGTTCTTTATATTTATTAGTGCCCTATCCAACAAATCTTCAATCTGTATCTGTTTTATTTGCGATACACTAAGTTCTCCGTTAATCCATTGCTCAACCGGCGGGACAATTTTTACTTGTACCGGAAAATCAACCAACCCTTCAACTAAAATTTTTAGGCTTTTAGGATCGATGTTCTGAATGGAAAATATAACCTCAGAAATATTGTTTTTAACAAAAAACTCGTGGTTTAATATTTCCTTGTGGAAAACTTTGACACCGTTGATTTGTTTATCTACCTTTTTAAGGTCTTCATCAATATAACCCACTACCCTAACCCTACTTTTAGAGTGGTTGACCAAGGCATTTTGGGTCAAAATACCGGACTCCCCAGCACCATAAATCAGTACATTTTTATTGACTTTAAAGTCACGGGCCATAAAATTTTCATAGAGTGCTTTGAAAACATATCGAGAGGCCGTAAGCGCAACCAAACTTAGAAGACTATGAATAATAATGATTCCTAGAGGGACAGTGAAATTTTCTAAAACACCCATCTCACGGTTGAAAAGCACTATCGAAATCAATAGAATACTGGAAAGGCAAATAGCATTAAAAATATTATAAACATCTCTTACCCCAGTATGCCGTACAACACCTTTATGGGACCCCGTAAAAACAAAGGAGGCCATTGCTATCAATGATACTATAGGCAATTGAATAAACAACTTATCAATGTCAAAATCTAAACTAAGACTGAAACGTATAATATAGGATAGCACGAAGGATACTGCGATCATAGTAACATCTATGACTAGAACAAGCCACTTAGATGCATATCTATGGGCATTAGTTTCTAAGTAATTTTTTATCATCAGATTATATTTTTGTTAGGATAAGATTTACAATCCTCTCAAGATCATCCTTTAAAAGGTTTGAACCACTAGGCAAACAGAGGCCGCGTTCAAACAAATCTTCAGACGTACCATCGCTGAAGTTAGGGAAATCTTTAAAAACAGGCTGTAAGTGCATAGGTTTCCATAAAGGTCTCGATTCAATATCGTTTTCCAAAAGAGTAAGGCGAATCTTTTCCCTTATCTCATAAGAGGGCGTCAGAATACAAGTTAACCAACGATTGGAATAATACCCCTTTGGTTCATTCAGAAACTCGATTTCAGAGTGATTGCCCAAACTTGCTTTATAAAAAGTAAAATTGGCTCTTCTCGCCTGAATTCTTTCTGGCAATACTTCCATCTGCCCGCGTCCGATTCCGGCAAGTACATTGCTCATGCGATAGTTATAGCCTACGGAAGAATGTTGATAATGTGGCGCATCGTCTCTTGCCTGGGTTGCCAAATAGACTGCCCTTTTCTTTAAATCCTCATTTCTGGCAATCAAAGCTCCCCCTCCTGAAGTTGTAATGATTTTATTTCCGTTGAAAGAGAAAATACCTATAGTGCCAAAACTACCACATTTTATCAGATTATAAGTGCTTCCTATAGCTTCAGCACTATCTTCTATAACCGGAATATCGTATGAAACGGCAATCTTAGAAATCTCTTTAATTTTGTAGGGCATTCCATAAAGATGAACTGCAATGATGGCTTTCGGTTTTTTTCCGTGTGCCATACGGCTCAAAATGGCTTTTTCCAATAATTCCGGTGAAAGATTCCAAGTATCCCTTTCACTATCCACAAATACTGGAGTAGCACCCAGATACAAAATTGGATTCGCCGATGCAGAAAAAGTAAAACTTTGGCATATTACCTCATCCTCCCTAGATACCCCCAATAACTCAAGAGCCAGATGAATGGCCGCAGTACCTGAACTAAGGGCCGCAACATGTACATTGTCACCTACATAATCGGCAATGGCCTTTTCAAAGTTGTTTACGTTGGGGCCCAATGGTGCAATCCAATTAGTATCAAACGCTTCCTGAACGTATTTTTGTTCCTTTTCGCCTATATGGGGTGAGGAAAGCCAAATTTTATTTTGAGCAATTGTATTCAATAGCTAATGGTTTTAATTCAATTCTTTGGGGTATAAGTGTGATCAACAATGAATCACCAAATAACAACTGTTCATGTTTTAAACCTGTACAGCTTTGAATCGGTAAAACTAAACCTAAATACTTCAGCAACTCATATATTTAGGTCGAACACATTGAAAAAATCGGTTAATCGCACGTTGCCCGAATTAATAACCAACAGATGTTAATGTCATTATACATACGATAGAACTTATTATATAGATGTATGACCACCTAAAACTAAACCTTCAAATTTGAGTAATCTACAAGATAAAATCTATTGTCTATTCTAGGCAATAGGTTAAAAACCTACATAGTGAAAGGGAGGTATAAATATAAAATATTTTTTTTGTTTTCTTTTAAGTTTCAATTATAACCAAATTGGGATCTAGTTTTGACAAGATTATTGAAATAGTAAGTTCTATTTTCATAATAACTATTATAACTGAAATATCTAATTTTTTTGTTTTATCGCCCTTTACGCCTCAACAGGTTTTACAGGGAGGACGTACACGATGCCTACTAGTTCTGAACTACACCAGATAAGGACATTGACCGAAAAGTGGAAGGATGATTACAATTCGGAGCATCCACATTTACCATTAGGGATACGCCGTCCAGGGAATATAAAAATCGTTTCGGGGAAGAAATCTTCCCCGAAACGAAGAACAATAGCCCGGATTCTCTCGTTATGACCGGCACCCAAATACAGGAGGATGTCAACCTCAGGACAGAACCATAGGAATACTTCGTCGGTTTTATTTTGGTGTTGTAGCTAAAAACCTTCCCGAAATTTCGGGATTATATTTTGTCCCTCCATGTCCTGAACAGTCGAGAACAGTAGAGAACAGTCGAGAACAGTCGAGAACAGTAGAGAACAGTAGAGAACAGTAGAGAACAGTAGAGAACTAAAAAATAATTTCAATCTCCCTCAAAGGGTTATAAGCGGAAACCCAGGGGCAAAGCCATAGGGGAATTATTTGGATTAAACTGGCGTTAAGTCAAGGCTAAAATTTCAGGTAATGTAATCATATGTATTGTGCCAAGCCTAGGCAAAAATTATTTTATAGTTATAAAACGAAATTATTTTCTACCGGAGGGACGCTGCAAAATTACACATTGAATTAACAAAAGGTTCTAGCCTAATTTGAAACTAAATCCAAACAGTATTAGAAAATTTTCAAGAAAGCCTTCTATAATAAAGGCAAGGGTTTATTGAGAAAATCTAAATCTTATTATATGACTTAAAATCTTTATGTTCTTTTTTGTACAATTCTTCTTCAGGAAGGGATTTGAAATAATCATAGGTTTTTTTCATTCCTTCTGTACGTGATATCTTTGGCACCCATCCTAAAATTTCTTTGGCCTTTGAAATATCGGGCTGTCTCTGCATTGGGTCGTCTTTTGGCAAGGGCTTATAGATGACTTTTTGATTTGTGCCTGTCAGTTTTACGATTTCCTCAGCAAAATCTCTTATAGTGATTTCATGAGGGTTTCCAATATTGACCGGAAGGGCATAGTCACTCAATAACAATCGGTAAATGCCCTCTATCTCGTCGTCGACATAACAAAAGGATCGGGTCTGACTACCATCCCCGAAAACGGTAAGATCTTCTCCCCGGAGTGCCTGGCCAATGAACGCCGGTATTACACGCCCGTCGTTCAGACGCATTCGTGGTCCATAGGTGTTAAATATACGTACAATCCGGGTTTCCACTCCATGAAAACGATGGTAGGCCATTGTAATGGACTCCATAAACCGTTTGGCCTCGTCATAAACGCCTCTTGGTCCAATTGTGTTTACGTTTCCATAGTATTCTTCGGTTTGCGGATGAACCAATGGATCCCCATAAATTTCTGAAGTTGAAGCGATTAACACCCTTGCCTTTTTTTCTTTGGCCAGACCTAACAAATTATGTGTCCCTAATGCTCCGACCTTTAAGGTTTGGATAGGGATCTTCAAATAATCGATTGGGCTTGCAGGTGACGCGAAATGTAGAATATAATCCAATTCTCCTGGCACATGTACAAATGTGGTAACATCGTGGTTATGGAATTCAAAGTTTTCCAACTTAAATAGATGTTCCAAATTACGCAGGTCTCCTGTTATCAGATTATCCATTGCAATAACATGATAACCCTCATTAATGAATCGGTCACATAAATGAGACCCCAAAAAACCTGCAGCTCCTGTAATGAGTATATTTTTCATTTGTATTTACACTTTTTATAATTTATTTATTGTCTTGATTAATAATCCGCACAAAACGTTTCTAATCCAAGACTGAGAATATTAGGCTATTCTTTTAAAATCAGATATGAACATAAACTCATTTCATCTTATATATTACGAATATATATACTATGGTCATAACATAAGGTGAATCGTATTCAAAAAGCTACGAAGTTCACGTTAAACTAGATAAAATGTTAAAAATCCTTCATATTTACCACGATAATTCTAATCAGTGTTAATAGTTTAAAAATCAATGTAACGTCACAAATCAAATTTTAATCCATATAGGAAGGCCTAACTCTAAAAAAATCCGACCCTTTTAAGCATATTATCCTTAAATAAAACTTTTTAAACGAAAAAATACAAGGTAATTTTGAGTTATTTCGTAACCTTTGCAGATTATAAAATCAAATTCTACTATGAAGAAAATCAGTAAAATTTGCTGTATAGGAGCTGGCTATGTAGGTGGGCCTACGATGTCTGTTATTGCTAGCAAATGCCCCGAAATTGAAGTTACAGTTGTCGATATTAACCAAGTACGAATCAATCAATGGAATGATTCAGATCTTGATAAACTACCAGTTTACGAGCCCGGTCTCAGAGAGATTGTGGCAAAAACGAGAGGGAAAAACCTATTTTTTTCTACTGAAGTGGACAAGGCTATAGATGAGGCCCAAATAATTTTCATTTCCGTTAATACACCTACAAAGACTTTTGGAAAGGGTAAAGGGCAAGCGGCTGATCTCAAATTTGTTGAGCTTTGTGCCCGAAATATTGCTAATGTCGCGACGACTGATAAAATTGTAGTAGAAAAATCAACGCTTCCCGTTCGAACGGCCAGTGCGATAAAAAGTATACTCGAAAATACAGGCAATAAAGTGAATTTTGAAATTTTGTCTAATCCTGAATTTTTGGCCGAAGGTACTGCCGTTGATGACCTATTAAATGCTGACCGGGTGCTCATCGGAGGCGATGATACCCCGTCAGGAAAAGAGGCTAAAGAAATCTTGAGCGCTATTTACGCACATTGGCTTCCGAAAGAACGCATTCTACAGACTAACGTATGGTCTTCGGAGTTATCAAAATTAGTTGCCAATGCCTTTTTGGCCCAGCGCGTATCTTCCATTAATGCAATTTCCGCACTTTGTGAAAAAACCGACGCGAACATTTCGGAGGTTTCCCGCGCCATCGGCACCGATAGCCGGATAGGATCGAAGTTCCTAAACGCCTCGGTTGGCTTTGGTGGCTCCTGTTTCCAAAAGGATATCCTAAACCTCGTCTATATCGCCCGTAGTTTCGGCCTTCAGGAAGTGGCGGATTACTGGGAGCAAGTCATCATCATGAACGATTACCAAAAGAAACGCTTTGCCGACCATATCATCTCGACTTTATACAACACGGTTTCCGGAAAGAAAATAGCTTTCTATGGATGGGCTTTTAAAAAGGATACCAACGATACCCGTGAATCTGCAGCTATTTATGTGGCTGATGCCCTGTTAGAAGAACGGGCCGAAATCACAGTATATGACCCAAAAGTTTCGAGCGATCGTATTTATTCCGATCTCGATTATCTTGAAACAAGATCTCCCGAAGAGAACCGGCGCCTTTTAAAGGTAGTTAACGACCCCATGGAAGCTGCGCAGGAAGCACACGCCATAGCCCTTTTGACGGAATGGGACGAGTTTAAAACCTATAATTGGGATAACATTTATGTTGAGATGCTTAAACCAGCTTTCTTATTCGACGGCAGGCGTATGCTTTCCAAACAGGAAATGGAAGATAAAGGATTTCAGTATTACAAAATCGGGCAATCGTAGTTTTTTTAAATACTGCGGCCTCGAAAAAATTCAAAGTTCAATCCTAATATTTGCAGGATTCAATATACAAATGTGTAAAAACGAACCTTGAATAGCTACGAAGTAGCAATTGAAAATTATATTTTGGGTTGATGCATTGTAAAAGCAGAATAAGAACTTAACACTAAAAATGTGAAAATACTAGTAACCGGTGCCGCCGGATTTATAGGATACCATTTGTGTGAAGCTCTTCTAAAAAGAGGGTTCGAATTATTGGGGCTAGATAATCTTAATGATTACTACAGCGTCGACCTAAAATTCAATCGCCTAAAACAATTGGGGATTTCTAGGAATGATGCTGAAGTTTTTAATGAAAAATGCTCGAGCCCACTGCATGATAGTAGGTTCGTTTTTGTTCGAATGAAATTGGAAGACCGTAAAGCCTTACCCCTACTTTTTGAAAAAGAAAACATCGATGTGGTCTGCAATTTGGCGGCACAGGCCGGGGTCCGTTATAGTCTGGAAAATCCAGAGACCTATATTGATAGTAATATTGTCGGATTTTTAAATTTGTTGGAGTGCTGTCGAAACTACAGAATCAAACATCTGGTTTACGCCAGCAGTTCAAGCGTTTACGGGCTGAACAAAAAAATTCCGTTTTCAACCGAAGACAATGTCGATCACCCGATAAGCTTGTATGCCGCCAGTAAAAAAAGTAACGAACTTATGGCGCATACCTACAGTCATCTTTTTGGAATTCCGACAACGGGGCTCCGATTCTTTACAGTTTACGGTCCTTGGGGCAGACCCGATATGGCTATTTTCCTTTTTACCGACGCGATTATGAACGACCGCCCCATCAAGGTTTTCAACCATGGAAAGATGGAGCGGGACTTCACCTATGTTGACGATATCGTCGAAGGCGTCGCACGCATACTTGAAAAACCCGTTATGGATAGAAAATTGTATGAAATCTACAACATCGGTAACAACAACGCCGTAAAGCTTTCGAATTTTATAGAAGCCATCGAAAAGCATGTCGGAAAAAAAGCGGAAAAAGAAATGTTACCGATGCAGCCCGGAGATGTAGAACGCACCTGGGCCGATGTCGACGACCTTATTTCGGATTATGGATATAGGCCCAATACGCAGATGAAAGATGGGGTTAAGGAATTTGTGAAATGGTACAAGCAGTATTATAAAAAACACTAAAATTGTTATAATTTCTCGTGTTAATTGAATGTCTAAAATTAATGTGAACTGATTTCAGGAGTTTGAGGCTCTGGAGATGAATTAAAACGGTCGTATATCGAGATACGGTATCTGTTAAATTTGACGCTAAGGTTCAGAATATCAACGCTTCGAGAGGTTTTCGAGAAGCAGAGTTTTTATACATGCTTTAAGTTAAAGTTATATATGTCTCTTAAAAATTTAAAAATTTCTTCAGAACAAAAAATACTCATAACCGGCGGTGCAGGCTTTATAGGATCTAACCTTTGCCGATGGCTATTAGAAAACGGAAATAAAATACGATGCCTTGACAATTTTTCCACCGGAAATAAGGAAAATATGCAAGGCTTTTTGGGCCACGATAACTTTACTCTAATAGAAGGCGATATTCGAGACCTTGATACGTGTAAAAAATCTTGTGAAGGAGTGGATTATGTATTGCACCAAGCAGCTTTAGGCTCCGTACCCCGTTCAATCAAAGACCCAATCACAAGTAACGACGTAAATGTATCCGGCTTTTTGAATATGTTGGTCGCCTCCCGAGATGCCAAGGTCAAACGCTTTGTTTATGCCGCAAGTTCTTCCACCTACGGTGATTCAAAGGAAATGCCCAAGGTCGAAGAAGTTATCGGCAAACCGCTTTCCCCCTACGCCATTACTAAATATGTAAATGAACTTTATGCAGACGTCTTTGCCAAGACTTATGGACTGGAAACAATCGGTTTGCGCTATTTCAACGTTTTTGGTAGGCAACAAGATCCAAATGGGGCCTACGCCGCCGTTATTCCGAAATTTGTGATACAGTTGATCAACCATGAATCACCTACCATCAACGGAGACGGTAATTTTTCTCGAGATTTTACGTATATCGATAACGTAATCGAGGCCAACATTCTTTCCCTAATGGCCAAAAAGCCTGAAGCGGTCAATACTATATACAATGTGGCCTATGGAGAGCGAACGACCTTGAACGAGCTGATTACACTATTGACCGGGTACCTTTCGGAATTCGATGCCAAAATAAATGATATAAAACCAACCTATGGCCCTGAACGGTCCGGAGACGTACCCCACTCGTTGGCATCCATTAAAAAGGCATGCGAACTCTTGGGCTACAATCCAGAATATGATATCAATAAAGGCTTAAAAGAGGCAGTAACCTGGTACTGGAACAACTTGGACCGTACCGTAACTTAAAAATATGAACAATGTTAAAATAGCAGTAATCGGCCTAGGCTATGTCGGTCTGCCTTTGGCCCGTTTGTTCGCTACCAAATTTCCCGTGGTGGGCTTTGATATCAATGAACGGCGAATCAAGGAATTACGGGCCGGAACCGACAGTACTTTAGAGGTAGAAGGCGACATCTTAAAAAAAGTGCTATCGGAAATGCCTGACATGGTAACCGGCCTATACTGCTCGTTCATATTGGAAGATATCACCGATTGCAACTTTTATATCATTACCGTACCTACCCCAGTTGACAATACAAACAAACCTATTTTGGCTCCCCTTTATAAGTCGAGTGAAACGGTAGCTAAAGTCTTAAAAAAAGGAGATATTGTTGTCTATGAATCCACGGTATACCCGGGGGTTACTGAAGAGGAATGCGTTCCCGTTTTAGAGCGAATCAGCGGTCTAAGGTATAACACTGACTTTTTTGTGGGTTACTCTCCCGAACGGATAAATCCAGGGGACAAAGAACATACCATAGAGAAAATATTGAAGGTCACTTCGGGATCTACTCTCGAAATCGGCAAAAAGATAGATGCTCTCTACGCTTCTGTCATTACGGCAGGTACGTACTTGGCACCGACCATCAAAGTAGCGGAGGCGGCCAAGGTCATTGAAAATTCGCAGCGCGATATCAATATTGCCTTTGTCAACGAACTGGCCAAGATTTTCAATCTTATGGGTATCGATACCAAAGCCGTATTAACGGCTGCAGGGACCAAATGGAATTTCCTTCCTTTTAAGCCCGGACTGGTAGGTGGCCACTGTATAGGAGTCGACCCCTATTATTTGGCACAAAGGGCTCGGCAGTTCGGATATCATCCTGAAATTATTTTGGCCGGAAGACGTATGAACGACGGTATGGGCAAATACGTCGCTTCCGAGGTCATAAAATTGATGGTGCAGCGTGATATGAAAATAAAAGCAGCCGATATACTGGTTTTAGGCATCACCTTTAAGGAGAATTGTCCCGACGTGCGTAATACAAAAGCCATCGATGTTATAAACAACCTTAAAGCCTACGGCACCGAATTGACGGTATTCGATCCTTGGGCTTCCCAAGAAGAAGTAAAAAAGGAATTTGGACTTGGTATCGTGCGTACATTGCCGAATAAAAAATATGCAGCCATTATCCTTGCCGTTTCCCACAGACAATTCTTGCAAATCGATTTAAGAGGCCTACTTAAAGAAGATGGTGTGCTCTACGATGTAAAAAGTGTTTTGACCTGTAAAGTGGAGGGGAGGTTGTAATTAGAATCCGATTTTCAGGCTTTCTAACACAAAACAATGTAAATTATCCTTTACACTTTTTACGGCATCCTCCTAAATAAAGCTTCGGGAGAACAACAATTCCATTCGTTTCAGTGGTTGCAATGATTTACTACTATAGTGCGTCAATACTCTTCATATTTTCTTCAATAATTGGCTGCTTTTTTTGGTTCTACCAATCCCCTATTCAATCTTACAAACACTTCTTATAGGATTGGAATTATCGGTAAATATGCACGTGATTAAAACTTTTTTTTGATTTAAAAGAAAGGGTTGCGGATATTTGTGTCGCAAAATATTCCAAAACAACAATTTGCGTACATAGTACTCGATAAAAATATGGTAGAAAAACAAATCGTGATATATGTTCAGGAAACAAGTAGGGGATTTCCCTCAACATTCCCGTGCACGAGTTATTGAAAGCCAAGCGTTATAAGTTCAAGGCCAGTGTACAATGAGAACAGTTGCCAGTTAGTTCAGTTTTATAAAAGGTAGTATTAAGTTCATAATCGCTTTACTTCCATTACTTTAAGTGGTGCAAGGTCGTAGCTCGGAAGGACTATTGGACAAAACTTCCGTACAAGTACTGGATTGTCTTTCGAACGTGGACCTAGATGGTAGACATACTGTTGTTTCATAGCAAAGTGAAAAGTTCGTCTATCAGGGCAGGAAAAGAAAAACTACCAACGCGCTCTACCTGCCCCATAGACAGGGTCTTCCCATGGCATTGTCCGAACTGGTCGCGAGAAACCATAACAAACTTTATGATATATCGTTAAAGTTCGAGGTCGTTACCACAATGCCCGAAAATATCGAGATATAGGTTGAGGGGCAGTTCCTGAAAGCCGATTCCGGAAATTTCCGAAAGTTGCGCGTTAAAAAAGAAATAAACGCCAACGTATGCTTCAACAAGCTTAACAGGTCCGGCGACGAGGACAAGTATTTCGACTGACAACTAATATCGCGAAGGCTATGCGGTGGAATGACCCGTCCTGAAGTATGCATACAAAATAAAATGTATAAAAATGATGGATATGTGAGACGGATAACGAAGGCTGTTAAAGTTTTAAGTGTTTGGAAATCATCATAGTAGCCTTTATAAAATTCAAAAAGAAAAAAAGTTTTAATCACTTCATGCATTTCATCTAGAAAATGACATTCTTCACAACATTTTTAAATTATTCCAGTTATATCTGCATCAATCGTCAAACATCATGAAATATCAGACAAACGGTTCATTTTATATAATCACTATATTGTACTGCAATTCAAATATCGAAGAATCCGATTTCGTTTTGAGCAATAACACGTAAATCGCTCTTTGAATAAGTCAGCGAGATATTTTGCAAAAAAAGCTTTTTGATTTGATGAAACCCAACTATTTTCAACCATGTATTACTCCCCATTCAACCAAAAAAAAATATGATATGTAAAAGTGTCGAGGCAGCTTCCCAAAGGCTATTTCGACATCAATGAAAGCTTCCCAAAGCTAACACCTCAAATCTTAACCTACTTATGAAAGTTACCCCCGTTAAAATCATTAATTTGACCGTACTCTTATTTGCTATAATTTTTCAATTTTCTTGTAGTAAGGACAGCGACTTGCTGGCCGATTACGTGATATCGGATACCCAAGCAAGCCTATTGGTCGCGAATCTGGCCATCGATGATTACTTTGTGATTGCCAAAGACAATGAAACCATTCTAGATGTACTGTCAAATGACAGCTATGAAGATTCAAACAGCGTAAGCTTGGTAAAAGTAGTACAACCAGAGAATGGCACCGTCATTATTAACGAAGACAAGACACTTACGTATATACCAGAGAACCTAGACGTCTTTTCTGAAAGCACGGATGCTCAAGAAATCGAGACTATCGAAGAAAACATTGCTCTTGAGGAAAGTCCTGGCACGGATGAAAACATGGAAGAAACGAGTACCGACGAAGCAGCTGAAACTCCACAACAGACTGGGGCAACAGAAGAGAGCCAAGCCCCAGCCGAAGAAACCTCTCCAAAAGAAAACCAAAGTCCGGCCGAGGAAGAAGAATCCACCACACAGAGTTTTACCTACGTTACCGAATCCGTCAACGAAAACCAGACCATCGAAACCACAGAGGCTACGGTTACCGTGAAAACCATTAGTGAAAGCGAATCGAACGTTAGTTCCTATGGGGTGGACTACTATGTGACCACCAACGGCAGTGCCAATAACAACGGTCGTACCGAAGCTACGGCATGGAGTATCGAAAAGGCATTCCAAAACGCCAAGGCCGGCGATGTGGTGGCCGTAAAAGCGGGAAATTACGGAAACAAACAATTGACACAAGTAAATTCAGGTACCAAGGATAATCCGATTCGGTTTATCGGCTATACGGATACTCCAGGGGATTTGGTCAGTAGTAAAGGCTCCACTTTCGAATATGGGGACGAATTAGATTCCAATAAGATGCCTTTGCTGGAAGACAAATCTTCCAATGGAGAAGTGAACGGGACAGCTTTCAGAATCAATGGGCAATATGTTCATATAATGAATTTCCAGATTTCTAAATACAGTAGGGGGCTGGTGAGCTCCGGACCCCACAATTCCATCATAAACATTATATCCATAGACGCTGGGAACCACAATCCGAGTAAAAACCGCCCAAAACTTAATTATGATCAATATTCCGGTGTGGGCATCAATGTCGTTGGCGACAATTCCACTATTAAAAATTGCATGGTTATCAACTCTGGATCGGAAGCCTTTACCATTTCCGGCGATAAAGTAATCCATGATTCCAACAAGGCTTATTGCGATACCGATATCAACCCAACGGATTATTACTATCTATTGGCCAATGCCAATAACAATACGGTCGATAATATTTATGTTGAGCGGGTAGGAAACCTCTACCATAAGGGACATGGCATTATTCTTAAGGTAAGTGCCAAAAACAATGTCATCCAAAATTCCACAGTCATCAATACTGCATTCGAGCTTAGTTTTTCGGGCGTCGAGGACAATATCATCGAGAATTGCTTCATAGGAAACTACGACAGTAACAAAGGTCGGGGAAAAATAGGTTCTATCCTTATCGCTAACGGAGCCCGCAACAATACCTTTAAGAATTGTGTGGTCGACAAATCCTCCGAAAGTGGGGTGAAATTTATGGATTGGGTCGATGGTTCTAACAATGCCACCTATGATGCTGCCAACGCCGGTAACAATAACCTTTTTGAGAACTGTAGCATCAGTAACGTAAAATATGTCATAGATTTTAACAGCGACTGGAACCACTCCTCTACCCCGGCCAATGACAACACCTTTAAGGACTGTGCTTTCAAGGATTCACAGTATTTATTCAATGTTGACCGCGTAAACAAAGGCAATAAAATTGTTAATTCCAAAATCGAAAATGTTTCAAACTATAGCACCACAAAGAAAGGAGAGAATTATAAACTAGAAGCCTCCATTGATTCCGCAACAAAATTAACCGATTGCGGATTTTCAAAACCTTGATCGCTTCCTATTTCAAGTCAAAAAAAACATGGAAACTCCTAAAAAAAGATTAGTGGTTTATTGTTAGTGGTTTATATGAAAAATTGAATTTTTATTGATAGTCTACATATACTAATATCCTATTAAAAGTTTAGATTTTTTTCCAAAAAAATATTTTGTTAATCTTATAACGACCATGCATAAGGCTATAACAATTAAAGTAAATATTATTGAAATAAGAAACCAATAAACTTGTTTAGTATTTTCTAAGAAACTTAAATAAATTGGAGATAAAACTTTGGCGACTACGGGATGAATGAAGTATAAAGCAAAACTGTAGTCTGCGATTTTTGAAAAAAGCGTAAATCCATTGTGATTAATTGCTTGGTACTGGCCTATAAAAAATAAAATAATAAGCAACCTATTCAAGTAAAATGAACCCTCATGATAGTTTTGATAAGGCTGGGTTAATTCATGATTTTTTAATAAAACAAACAATAAAGCAAAAGAGCCAATTACTAAAAACAATACACTCTTATTATTATTCTTTAATATTTCATGCAATACATCTAATTTTACCCTAACAAACATCCCAAATAAATATATTGGAAAAAAATAAAGGTATTGTCCTAAATTAATTTCGGTACCACTTCTAGTTCCAAGCAGTGGTAATAAAAGTAATATTGGAGTAATTTTAACAAATACACTTTCTGGTAATTTTACCAAAAAAGGAGTTACAATAAATATTAGGGTAATAAACGGAATATACCAAAGATGAGAGAAGACATTACCTGATATTATTTTATAAATTCCATCTTTAACGAATTGCATATCTATTACTTCAGTTTTTTCTCCTAAAACACCATTAACAAAGAGCAAAAAAATACAAATTAATGTATATGGAATTAATATGTTCTTAACTTTACTGATATAATAAGAAGATGTTGTTATTTTTTCTTTAAGATGCATAATTAAAAAACCCGATATAAATACAAAGTATATTGTACTATCATGAAAAAATAATTCCTTTATTAGTCTTTGTGTGTTACCTAATTTTGAATTAAGATTTGGAAGAACCCAAACGTGAGAAGCAACAACGCTTAGTATGGCGAAAGCCCTAAAATAATGAAATGACCATAAGAACTGCTTAGACATAATTTACTTTGGTTTAATACTCAATCAGCACAAGAAATATTTGGTAAACATTTAGGCTTTTTAAATGATGATTCTGACGGTAAATCAATAGCAAATGTAAGCTTCTCCTAAAACCGAACTGTTTAAAAGTTGAATAATAATCTTAATTTTAAACATTATTATGAGGAAGAGCAAATTTTCGCCCACGCAGATTGCAAAGATTCTAAAGGAGTTCGACAGCGGTAAAAGTGTCGAACAGATTAGCCGTGAACACGGCGTGCGTTCGGCCAGTTTTATAAATGGCGTTCGCGTTATGCGGGCATGAATTCCAAAGGACAAAAGCGTCCTGAGGAACTCGAAGAGGAGAACCGTAAGCTAAAGCAGATGTACGCCAATCTGACGTTGGATCATCAAATGGCCATGGAGATTATCGAAAAATAGCTTTGAAGCCTTGCGTAAGCGCAGTATTACCCAAGAACTTATCCATTACGGTATCAGCAGGGCGTGCCGTGTCTTGAATATGAGTAAGAGTGTCTATTATAAACCTTTGCCGAAGGACGATACCGGGATAGAAGAGGCTTTGCAACAAAAAGCCAAGGAACATTTGGAAGAAGGTTTCTGGAAGGCTTACGACCGTTTGCGCAATGAAGGGAAGTCTTGGAACCATAAACGAGTCCACCGTGTGTACAAAGCCCTTGGGTTGCCTTTGAGAAGAAAAGTAAAAAATGCAGAAACCCCAAAATAGGATTTGGGGGTTTCTGCATTTTTATAGTTGTCCGAAATCTTGGAATGCACTTGGTATCCAGCTAAAACAGACTATAAAATTTTACGTTTTCAATTGTTGTATCATCACTTCCTTTAGGTGACAGCAAGGTCAAACTCTCCGATGCCGATAGGACGGTTTTATAAAAGAATCCGACCTGGAAATGTTGGGTAAAACTTTGCAGTAGATTTTGATTAACCATTGCCGTCGATTCCAATTTTACAGGCATGTGTGAGCTTATTGTTCCAAATTGCTTATCCGTAAGTTACATAAAGCAAAAATACGGATTTTGTGTTAACACGCCCTAATCAACACAAATATCGACTTATCAACACCTATTCCCCACTGTAGCAATCACTCAATCAAGGTATATCATAGAAAAACTTAGGAAAAGGCCATGAATCAACCCGGTACGATTTTAAAATATCGATAATAGTACAACTAATACATTACTTCATACAGCTTATACAAGAATTTAGTTTAACTGGATGGTGGTGGTGTATCTTGCCTGTATTAAACCCAGAAATTATGAAACTGAAATTAATTTTTTGCCTTTTGGGGCCAATCGTCACCTCTTCGTGTATTAAAGATTATTTAGGTAATCCCAAAAATTGCCATAACTGCCCGGAAGTAGGCCTCAGTATTGAAATGTACACCGCCGACCTTGAAGGTATTGTAGGCAGTAGAACTGTGGTCTTTGACGGGGCAATTTGGACAATTATACCAGTACTTTCAGGTACTACTTCCCATTATGAGGTTTGGTCAAGCACCGATGGATTTGATTGGGCCAATCGTGAGTCAAACCTGCCCACAACAAGCAGTACGGACGCCATTGTACGAGGACAATTTGCGGTTTACGAACGTTTGGCGGTTTACGAAAAAAAAATTTGGCTTTTTACAGAATTCGATGGAGTATTGAATACCGCCGATGGTATGACATGGAATCGGGTCAGTTCTTCACCTATTGAAGGCTCTTTTTTAAGTAATATAGCGGTATTTGATAACAAAATGTTTGCCTACATTGATAAAGGAACCCCTTTGACTAAGAACATTTATTCCATTACCGATGGAATTACCTGGAATTTGGAAACAGAAGATATATTTGGAGAAAGACTCCATAGATGGGGTGGAAACCTTTTTGCTTATGAGGCGTATCTTTACTTCATTGGTGGCTTTGTACCAGAAATATTCCAAACTACTAATGAGATATGGAGAAGTGCCAATGGCATAGACTGGGAGTTGGTACCCCAGAGCCCGGATACCGAGCGCGAGAACAGTGAGGTTATTGAAACTGTTTTTTTCCATCAAGTCACATCATATGATAACAAAGTCTTTATTACGGGAGGGTTACGAAGTGAATTAGGCGATACCGGTACAAATGTTATGTACTACTCCGAGGACATGACTACTTGGTATAGATATGATGGCTCCGGAAACGAAATTTTGCTGTCTATGAGCGAACATGCGGCCGTCGTATTTGAGGAACAACTCCTTTTAATCGGTGGCAATAGCTATAACATTTGCGACGACCCATTATTCGACCCCCCATCTAAGCATAGTGTATGGACTATCGAAAAATTACCGCAATTCCAAAAAACCTGAGTATTTGTGAATGTCGGTAAAAAAATGTCAAGGTCCAAGATTGTGTATCCCACGATTTGCCCAGGGCCGTGGTAAGTAATATGCTCACCCCTATTTATTCAACGGAATTTGGCATCCTTCTTTTCCAATTTTTTTGTCTACCAGTAGCAGGTCATATGTCCCAGTTCAAGCTTGCGTGCCAGCTCGGTGTAGGAGAACCCTTTTTGTTGGTCGATATGAAGTATACGGTACTGAAGCCTTAAGTATGTCGCACTTCAACTTGTGGAAGAGCGGACCTGCGGTTGGGGTCTCCACAAAGTAGCACCGCGTCCACTGCTTGTAGTGGCAGCATTTGGAGCGTCTATAGCCCCATTTGAGCAATGCCAGATGCGCAAGGTAGCTGTCGGTGAGCGGGAATCCAAAATCAGACTAATTTCCTTTTTTAAACTACTTAAATCGGGTTTGAAAATCATAATTAAATGCCGAAATGTGCATTTTATCGGTTTTTTTCGTATTTCGCCGTCCAATTTTGAATCCAGTGCGTATATAACTCTGAAAATGATTTTTTAATCAACCGATTAAACGAAAATAAACAATACTTATGAGATTAATCCCCAATTACGTTTACCTAGCTATTTTATGTCTAATTCTTACCTCTTTTACGTTAAATTTTTCTAGTCGCGAAGGACCATCGAACAATAACTCGGCTAATATTGCGACGACCAATTTGTCGAATCGGGCACCCACAGTGGTCATTGCTCCCAATACGATTACAGGAAAAGCTCTCAATATAATTGGATTGACCTACAGCAATTCGATTGAAGATAGAACAACTACCAAACACTTATGGAAATTTAGAAACGGTAGGCAAAATTCTTCTCTACCAAATCCTAAACATACTTTTGAAAAATCGGGTAATTACCTCGAAGAATTGAAATCTATGGATGCTCTGGGGTCTAGTAGCACAAAAAAGAAAAATATTATTTCTACAGCCTTGGTAACCAATTGCGCCTAACAGGAGCTACTATTTGCAAGCAAACAGTTTATCGAACGATGATGGTCTTTCCGAATCATCTAAAGCTTTTAGTATAGAACACGCTTTTCGAAATAAGAACTGGATTAACCCTATCGATAATTATAGTGCATAAAAATTTATTAAAAATTACCCTTCAATATTTAATTGTTTACAAAAAATTATGAAAATGAAATTTAACTCTACAAGAATATTTTTAGCCGCCCTAACCGGAATGGTTGTTTTACTGTATTCATCATGTACCAAAGACATATTGGACGATACGCAAGTAATACAAGCCACCCAATTGAAAGCTACTACCTCTAAAACCGTAACCCTTTCTCCGATTCAAGATGCCTATCTGCAAGACGGCAACCGCTACAATTCGTCCGTTATGCGGTTGGACGGAAATCGGCGACAATCTTATATGATGTTCGACCTGAGCGCCGTGGATGGTAAAATTACGGCTGCCAACCTACAGTTTACCATCGGTTCAGATTCCGGAAACGGGACTATCAAAGCCTATTTGGGCAATGGCACCAATTGGACGGAGACCAACCTCTCTACCCAAAATAAACCATCGACCGGGGCTATGCTGGGCAGTATAAATAAATCGTATTACCCAGGTGTCACGCAAAAAATAAACCTTAACACTAGCTCCCTTGCGAAGGGAAAAACATCCCTTGTACTGGTGCACAGCAATGGGAACGACCTGAACTTCTCTTCCGCGGAAACGTCCAAGCCTCCCAAACTCACGATAACCTATAGTAGTTCCGGCAGCGGTTCGAGTTCCAGCACCACGGAAAGCAAGTCCTCTGCCATTGCCCCGATCCAAGATGCCTATCTGCAAAATGGCACACGCTACAATTCGTCCCTTATTCGATTGGACGGAAATCGACGACAAGGCTATCTGATATTTGACCTTAGCAAAATAAGTGGACAAATCACCTCGGCCAGCCTCCAGTTTACAATCAGCACGGATCCCGGAAACGGGACTATCAAGGCCTATTTGGGCAATGGCACAAGTTGGACTGAAACAAACCTCTCTACCCAAAACAAACCATCGACAGGGACCTTATTGGGCAGCATCAATAAAACTTATAGTATTGGAGCTACCGAAAAAATAAAGCTGAACAGTTCCTCTATCAATAAAGGTAGAATTTCCCTGGTACTAATGCACAGCGACGGGAACGACTTGGCCTTTGCCTCGGGGGAGACTTCTCAGGCCCCCAAACTTCTAGTAACCTATAGTGGCTCGGGTTCTTCCGATTCCGATACTAGTTCTGATTCCGGTTCTGAAACTAGTTCTGATTCCGGTTCGGACAATACTGTCTCTGAGCCATCTATCGGCGGCAAAGGATTTTATGTCACCGTCAACGGAAAATCTTCGAATAGTGGTCTGGGCGAAAGTAGTGCCTGGAGTTTGAAGCACGCCTTTAATGCGGCAAAGGCAGGGGATGTTATCTATATAAAAGCCGGGAATTATGGAAATGTTAGTCTTACTACTACTAATTCGGGGTCATCTGGGAAGCCTATTAAATTTATAGGGTACACCAACACCCCTGGAGACCTGGTCAGTAACGGTGGACCTACCTTTAAATATGGCGAGAACCTCAGCGCTTCTAAAATGCCCTTATTGCAGGGGTCAGGCAATGGTACTGCCATTTCTTTGGACAAACAGTATATAGAACTAGAGAACTTCCAAATAACCAAATACAAAAAAGGTGTTAATTCTATTGGCAAATACTGCGTACTTAAAAACATTATTGCCACGCAAATAGGAAGTTTTAGTTCCAAAAGTTATTCCGGTATCGGTATCTATTTAAGAGGAGACTACTCAACCATCAAAAATTGTATCGTTGTTAACGCCGGGGCAGAAGGATTTACCATTTCAGGAGATAACGTAACCCACGATTCCAACAAGGTTTATTGTGATACCGGAAAAAATGAAACGGATTATTATTACCTTTTGCACAATGCCAACAACAACAAACTGAATAACATCTATGTAGAACGTGTGGGAAATCTGTACCATAAGGGGCATGGCATTACTTTTAAGGTAAGTGCAAAGAACAATGTTATTCGAAACTCCTCCAGTATCAATACGTCATTTGAGTTGAGCTTTTCTGGGGTAGAAAATAATAGGATAGAGAATTGTTTTGCTGGAAATTATGACAGTAATGTTGGAAGGGGGAAAATTGGCTCGTTCCTTATTGCCAACGGTGCGCACCACAACACTTTTAAGAATTGTACGGTTGATAAATCTTCGGAGAGTGGAGTGAAATTCATGGACTGGAGAGAAGGCAGCCATCCTAATGATGCTGCAAATGCCGGAAACAATAACGTTTTTGAGAACTGTACTTTTAGCAACGTAAAGTATGCCATTGATTACAACAGTGACTGGAACTATGCTAGTTCGCCCGCAGAAAACAACACCTTTAAAAATTCTACTTTCAAAAATTCACAATATTTATTTAGGACAGAAAGAACCAGTCGAAACAATAAACTCATCGGCTCAAGAATTCAAAACATAGCCAATTATAAAACTTCAAGGTACGGGTCAAAATATAATCTTGGCACCACTATTACCTCCACGACCCTATTTACGGGGAACGGGTTTTCCAAACCTTGATGGTCTTAGATATTATTTTCAATTCCATAAAAACCCCCTATCTAAAATTAGGGGGGTTTTTTTTTGGAATAACTGCTCGTTCATCGTTTTTTTTGGTAACTCTTGGCTTTTTAAGAATAACTCAAAATTATTTAATCATCTTTGTACATGCAAATTAGGGAAAGCAATCGTGGTTTTCAATCGATATTGCGAAGATTCGTATAGTAAATGCTATTATCAAAAAGTTTAAAAGTATAAGATATAAATCCGTTTTGCTACACCAAGTTTAACATCTTAATAATTGAAGGCACTGAGTTTTGTTAAAAATATATTTAGGACGTACCAGGGAAGATCTGTCATTATAAAAAAGTCTTTAACCTATATCTCTTCTGATATAATAAATAAGATTTTACCGTTCCTACTATTGCCCATTATTACCCGGTACCTAAGTCCGTCCGATTATGGCACATTAAGTGTTTTTGACTCCATTGTAGGTTTTCTGGCCGTTTTTGTTGGTTTGGGATCACAGGAGATGGTAACTGTAAACTATTTTAAAATACCCAAAGAAGAACTTAAAAACTACATCGGAAATGTTTTTATTATCACACTCCTGACCTCTCTTCTCTACTTATTAATTTTTTTTACTTTTAAGAGTTTTTTTTTGAATGAATATGGTCTGGGCTTTATTTGGTTATTCTTTGCCGTTTACTTTACTTTTTGCGAGTTTTTCAAGAAAATAATATCCATTATTTGGATTGCGGAAGGGAGTTCGTTCACATTTGCTAAATTTCAAAACCTTTCTTCCCTTATCACCATTCTAACCACCTTGTTTTTTGTGGTATTGCTCGAGATGAGCTGGCAAGGGCGAATTTATAGTCTTATTTTGAGTACTACAATTTTTGCTTCGATAGCCTTTTATTACATAAACAAAAACGGATATTTTGCTCTTCAATTTAACTTGAAAGCCTTGGGCGAATGTATGAAGGAAAGTATGGGAGTACTGCCCTATTCGGTTAGTTTCTGGTTTAAGAATTTGGCTTTGTTAATTCTGATGGCCACATTTATAGGAAAAAGCGAGACTGGGCTTTATGCCAGTGCCATGAGAATTGCTATCATCGTTAGTTTTGCGGCAAATTCCATTAACAAAGTGTGGAAACCAATGTTGTTCGAAATGCTCGCCAAAGAAAAAATCAATAAAAAAAAGGCAGTAAAAAGCATTTATTTGTATATGCTGATCATTATAGCCATAGGTCTTGGTATTTTTATATTTTCCGGACTTATCGTTAAATTAGCCCTAGCACCTGCCTACCACAGTGCTACCATATATGTTAGGTTTTTGGTAGTCGCCATTACTATGCAATCCCTTTTTACGGCAATGGCCGACTTTCTAATATTTCACAAGAAAAGTAAAAATTTGACCTTTGTATCCATCTCCGGTATTATCATACAGTACTTAATTATTTTTATATTCTATTATTTAGGAAATTTGAATGTAATGAATATCATCTATGCTATAATGATATCTGGCTTCTTCACCTTGGCCCTATCTTGGTACATGGCTACCAAGGCACGGCCTCTCCCATGGCTTTTCTTTATAAAATCGGTCAAATGAAGTTATTGGCATTTATCATATTGATTATTTTTCTTTTTCCGGTAATTGTTATCGGAGGAATACCGTTGAGGGTGGAAGATTTTCTTTTTATTATCCTTGTTGTTTTTTTTCCAAAAATGGACTATCCCGATGCAAGAAAGTTTTTTACGATTTTGGTCTTGGTGGTACTTTCCAATATGATTACTTTTTTTATCCAGATTTTTTTAGGATATGCACCTGTTCTCCAAGATTTTAACACCCTATTTTCGCTTTTAAGAAATATTGTTATTTTTTACGGCGGACTAAAACTGGGAGCTTATATCAAAGGGGATTTTAAAACCTTGATCTTAACACTCTCTATTGGATTTTTCATTTCTAGTATTGTATCACTGGTACAGTTTTACGATTTTGCAGGGTTGGGCATCAAGTTTTTTCTGCTATTCGGAAAGGAAACTGGAATAGAATATGGCATTAATAGGACTGTAGGCACCGTTGGGAATCCCAATTATGCTGCTTTTTTCCAAATTTGTGGTCTTATAGGTCTATTGTCCTTAAAAAATAATCTAGGGAATTTTGGGAAGATATTAAAAATAGTATTGATTCCCTTAACCATTTGGTCCGTATATGTAACTTTTTCACGAACCGGCTTACTAGCTATGTCCCTGATTGCGGTGGCATATCTCATATTTAAAAAGAAATATGCCATATCCCTCGTCCTTCTCTTCTTGGTCATGGTTTCCGCTCCGTTTTTCAACGCTATGATTGAAGGGACTCGTTATGAACAACTGATCAACAGTAACAGCTCGGAACTTTTGACATTAAACGGGCGTGTAAATCACATTTGGGCCAAAAAACTAGATACTTTCTCAAATAACCCGGTATGGGGAATTGGATCATCCAAGGGAAGAATTACTAATACGATATTCAGTATTACCATATATGACAACAGCTTTATATACCTTCTGGTCACAAGCGGTTTGGTAGGGATGCTCCTTACCCTATGGTTTCATTCTTCCGCGGTAATTGCTTTTATTAAAAGTCGAAATAGAGAAACCATATTGTATGTGTTATTACTGCATGTTAATATTTTTATATTTTATTTGACCACAGATCTGGTAAAGGGAGTGATGTTTACATCTTACTATTTCATGTCAATTGGTCTATTATTAACTTTTAGAGAAAAAAACATCATAAACAAATCAAATGAATCCACTGATATCGATCCAAATATTAAATTGGAATAGAGCGGAAGATACCCAAAGGGCTATAAAAAGTGCTTTGGACCAAACCTACCCTAATCTAGAAATCGTCCTTGTAGATAATGGCTCTACGGATAACTCCATATCCCTAACCCGTAAAAATTTTCCAACGGTTAAAATAGTTGAACTGGATAATAATTATGGTTGCCCCGGCGGAAGAAATCGAGGTATTGCCCATTGTGAGGGAAATTATATTTTTTATTTAGACAATGACGGGGTACTACACAAAAATGCAGTTGCCAATGCTTACCGCACCATGACCCAAGAACCAAATATTGGAGTCGTTACAGGGGTTCTGTATAATTTTGACCAGCTTGATGAAATAGATGCCCAGTGCTCCGTAAGAAACGACTTTCGTTATGAGTTCAACAACTTTCAAGGGGGAGTATCCTTGCACGACAGGCATATTTATGATATCGTGGGCTATTATCCCGATCACTTTATGTATGGTGCGGAAGAATCTTTTTTATCGTTAAAACTGCTAGAAACAAAATATAAGATCGCTAAAGATGAATCTGTTGTTTTATGGCATAAAAGAAGTAATGTGGCCAGAGATAGAACCAAGGAAATAATTTATGGATACTACAACAATTTATATATAGCACTTACGCTGTTTCCTACAAAAAATGCCATATTATTTATGGGCTACTTTCTTAATAAATATCCTTTCTACGCAAAAAAGAAGGGTATATTGAAGGTGTACATTAAAAGTCTTTTTCAAAATTTACCGAAAACCATAATAAAAGCAGTAAAAAATAGAAAGCCTATTCGTAAGTCTACATATGAAAAAAGCAGAAATTTTAAATTTAACGATACAATAAATAAACAAAGCAATATTTAGCTTTAAAGAAGGTTATATAATTGAAGTTGTGTAAATAATCCCCAACCAATAATTGAAGAATATGAATTACAGTTTACTATGTTATTGTATGTTTCCACATCAATTTCAAACAGTTTATGTCCATTAAAAAAATAGAGAGCAAACAACTAAGTAAGTCCATGAAAAAGAAGAATCTAATAATCTTCGGAACCCGTCCAGAGGCCATAAAAATGGCTCCTTTGGTAAAAACCTTTTTAAAGAACAAAACCTTTGAGACCAAGGTCTGCGTTACTGCTCAGCACAGGGAAATGTTAGACCAAGTACTCGATTTTTTTGAAATAGCCCCTGACTACGATCTGGACTTGATGAAACCCGGACAAAACCTTTACGGCCTAACCGCAGATATCATCACCGGACTGCAACCTGTACTAGAGGATTTTCAACCTGACTTTGTTTATGTACATGGTGATACCACTACCACCATGGGAGCTAGTATTGCAGCTTTTTATTCTGGGGCAAAAGTGTGCCATGTAGAAGCCGGGTTGCGTACTTTTAACAAACTGGCCCCTTTTCCGGAAGAAATCAACAGGACAGTTACTGGACATATTGCCGATTATCACTTTGCCCCGACCCAAACGTCCCATGACAATCTAATCCATGAAGGAATCCAGGAAGAAAACATCTTGATTACCGGAAATACGGTCATCGATGCACTTTTCGAAAGTGTTGCTAAAGTCGATGGCATGGAAGACAAAGAAATAACGGAATTAAAATCCACCTTGGATTTTTCCAAAAGAATCATATTGGTAACCGGTCATCGGAGGGAGAATCATGGCCAAGGCTTTATAAACATTTGCGAAGCGCTAAAGAAAATTGGAGAATCTGCAGACAATGTCCAGATCGTTTACCCTGTGCATCTTAACCCAAAAGTCCAAAAACCGGTTTTCGACATTTTGGAACATCAGGAAAACATCAAACTTATTGCCCCGTTGGCATATCCCGCTTTTGTGTGGCTCATGAACAAATGTAATCTCGTAATCACGGACAGCGGTGGTGTACAAGAGGAAGCCCCCAGTCTTGGAAAACCTGTACTGGTGATGAGGGATACTACAGAAAGACCGGAGGCTGTGGATGCAGGCACGGTAATTTTGGTTGGGACGGACACAAATAAAATAATTACCGAGACCTTGAAACTTTTGAGCAATCCTGAAAAGCATAAAGAAATGAGCAAATTGCACAATCCCTATGGGGACGGAAAGGCTTGTGAGAGAATCGTTCGTTTTATAAACGAATTGGAAATGACAAAAACCTGAGATTAAGCAGAAAAAAATTATAATATGAACGATCCAGAAGTGGTAATGATTGGGCTTGGTTATATTGGCCTGCCCACCGCAGCTCTTATTGCAAAAGAAGGCACCAAGGTGCATGGAGTAGATATCAACCAAAAAGTAGTGGAAACGATTAACCGAGGCGAGATTCATATCGTGGAACCCAGTTTGGGAGAAGCGGTTGCCCAGGCGGTAAAAAGCGGTTGCCTAAAAGCCAGTAGGAGCCCTGTAGCCGCCAATACCTTCCTCATTGTAGTACCTACCCCTTTTAAGGAAAAGAACGAACCGGATATTTCCTTTGTACAGGCCGCCACAAAGGCCATTTTACCCTTATTGAAGGTTGGTGATACGTATATTATAGAATCCACTTCCCCGGTAGGTACTACGGAAAAGATGAGAGACCTTATCTTCCAAGAACGTCCTGAACTCAAAGGCCAGTTGTACATCGCCTATTGCCCGGAACGCGTACTACCTGGAAACGTTATGTATGAATTGGTCCATAACGATAGAGTAATTGGCGGAATCGATGAAAAATCAACGGACAAAGCAGTGGCCTTTTATTCCAAGTATGTAGAAGGGCAATTGCACAAAACCAATGCACGGACCGCAGAGATGTGCAAATTGGTGGAAAATTCCTCAAGGGATGTACAAATAGCCTTTGCCAATGAACTATCCTTAATCTGTGACAAGGCCGGCATCAACGTATGGGAACTCATATCCCTGGCAAATAAGCACCCTCGGGTCAATATCCTGCAGCCGGGATGTGGAGTGGGCGGACATTGTATTGCCGTAGACCCTTATTTTATCGTTTCCGACTATCCTATGGAAACCAAAATTATAGGTACGGCCCGTAATGTCAACAATTACAAGTCTTTTTGGTGTGCCGAAAAAGTACAGAACGAAAAATTGAAGTTTGAGCTAGAGCGTGGAAGAAAACCAAAAATAGCCATTATGGGACTAGCCTTTAAACCCAATATAGATGACTTAAGGGAATCTCCGGCCAAATATATTGCCCAAAGAGTGCTCCAAAATTCCAACAACGAAGAATACTACATCGTAGAGCCCAACATAAAAGATCACAAGGTTTTTAAGCTAACCGACTACAAATTTGCCTATGACAATGCCGATATAGTCGTCTTTCTTGTGGCGCATAACGAATTTAAAGAGCTTAACCCCTCAAATGAGAAAGTTATTCTGGATTTTTGTGGTGTATCAAATTAGTTAGTTGCAACTAAAAACCCACCCTATGCCCAATAAAAAAAATCAGCTTTTAATGCTAGTGCCTTCCTTGGAACAGCCTAGAGTAATTAAAAGGATAATAGAAAAATTACAAGAATATGAAAGCATAGAAGTATATGGATTTACGCGGAAAATACACCAGGTAAATAATTACGATATATTACAAGAACAGAAAAACATAAAACTAACCGTAGTCGGTGAATTCTCGGACAGTAAATATTACGATAGGATAAGAACATACTTTAAGTTAATCTCAACGATATACAAACAAAAGGGATTCCAATCAAAACAACTTTATGTTTTTGGTCTGGATTTAAGAATTATGTCAGCCTTGCTCCTAAATTCAGAAATAAGTTATGAAATCAGTGATATTATGTGGTTGTACAAGTCCCCGTTGCGAAAATCGGTGCTTCGAAACATCGATACCTTTTTGGCCAAGCGATCCCACAATGTAACTTTTACCTCCAAGGGCTTCTATGAGGGGTATTATCACAATTTCGTTCTTCCCGAAAAAGTAATTATCAAGGAAAATAAGTTTAAAACCTACGGGAGGGTTTCTCCAATCGAAAAAGTAAAGTCCGACAAGATTCGAATAGCATATATAGGGGCCTTTAGGTATAAAACCATTATTGATAATTTAATCAAGGTAGTAGTCAACGATCAAAGATTGGTTCTCAATTTTTATGGAGATGGTTTTAAAACTGTAATTGAAAGTATAAAAAAGAGTGTTCAAAATCATGAAAACATCCATTTTCACGGTGCCTTCAAAAATCCGGACAATCTTGAAGGAATCTATGCAGAGAATAATTTGAATTTTGTGGTATATGACAATTCTTATGACAACGAAAAAGTGGCAATGCCCAATAAGTTTTATGAGTCCGGATTTTTTAATATCCCCATCGTCTGCGCAGAGAATACGTATGTGGGAAAAAGGGTGTTGGAGCAAGATATGGGTTGGGTCTGTGGCATTGACCACGAGGAAATCAAAACTTTTTTGAATTCATTGAAAACTCAGGACTTGGTTGATTGCCATGATAGAATCAAGAAGTTGGATAAATCCATGTTTCAATGTTAGAGGGTAACGGGTATCAAGTTTGCGAGAATGAAATGTACTATTTAACCCACACAGAAAAGTCGTTCTCTAAATAGTAAATTACCGTTTATCATATATTATTTAAGCTTGACGGATAATTTTATCTTTTTGACATTGGTTTGAGTAACTTACGGCGCCCTAATAAATAATGAGTACAATCCAAAAAAATAAAGCAATAATAATATGTTCAAAGACAAGATCCTATTGATTACTGGCGGTACCGGCTCCTTTGGCAACGCCGTCCTTAACCAGTTCCTGGC
>RCNB010000421.1_pt1 | contig 29142 bp, 22 predicted proteins | sample 2041321 | NCBI WGS metagenome assembly RCNB01 (sample SAMN09708232, study PRJNA481090) | Marine sediment metagenome, whole genome shotgun sequencing project. | reverse complement strand
GAACTTTAGAACCATACCCAATAAAGAAAACACTGCTATAATGGGGAGATCAATGGGAGGTTTGATATCATTTTATGCAGGACTTGAATATCCTGAGGTATTTGGCAAAATTGGTGTGTTTTCGCCATCATTTTGGTATTCCAATCAAAGCTTTGAGTTTGCATTACATAAGAGCAACTTAAAAGACATCAAAATGTATTTTTTGGTTGGCGAAAAAGAAGGTGAAACTATGGTGCCAGATATGACAAAAATGATAGATATCATGATTAAAAATGGATTTAGTGAACATAATATTTCAAAAAAAATTGTTGCAGGAGCCCAACACAATGAACGTTTTTGGAATCAGGAATTTGAGAGCGCAATCCTATGGTTGTTTGCAAAATAAAATAGATTTAAATATGAAAAAAATAATTATTCTTTTCGTCGTATCATTAGTTTTTTCATGCATGGACAAAGCCCAAAAAGTGGTTGAATCTTCAAAGTTGGAGATAACTATTAATCAATTGGAAAATGGGAATTTGTCAGGTGGAACCTTAAACCGTATCAACAATTTTTCATCCAAATATATTAAACCAAGACCTGTGGATATTTGGTTACCTGAGAACTATTCCAAAGAAAAAAAATATTCGGTATTGTATATGCACGATGGACAAATGCTGTTTGACTCAACCACAACTTGGAATAAACAAGAATGGAAAGTAGATGAAATTGCATCGCGTTTAATGAAGGAAAGAAAGACAAAAGATTTTATTGTTGTGGCCGTGTGGAATATTTCTAAGCTAAGAAATAGTAATTATTTTCCTCAAAAGGTTTACGAAATAATGTCTCAAAAAGATAAAGATTCACTTTTTTCTACGGGTATTGCACATAAGTGGACAAATACAATAAACTCTGATGATTATTTAAAGTTTATTGTAAAAGAATTAAAGCCTTATATAGACTCTCAATTTTCAACTTTTTCAGATGCTAATAACACAAGCATTTTGGGCTCAAGTAGAGGTGGATTAATTTCTATGTATGCCATTTGCGAATACCCTGAGGTTTTTGGTGCTGCAGCATGCTTATCAACCCATTGGATTGGTACTTACAGTAATGAAAATAATCACATCCCAAACGCCTTTTTTGATTATATGAAAGTTAATTTACCAGAATCAAATACTCATAATTTGTATTTTGATTATGGAACAGAAACTTTAGATGCTCTGTATTTAAAATATCAAGAAAAGGTATCACAAATTTTAGCGAGTAAAGGATATAGCACAAATTTAAAATTTGAAAACTCAGATCATTCTGAAAACTCATGGAGTCAGCGACTAGACATACCATTAACTTTTTTATTAGGTAAATAATATGCAACAGAAATTAAGTAGTATACTATTCTTTATATCGATTTTGGCTGTTGCTCAGAATCCTAACCGTAAATATATTTCGCATAAGCAAGAGGCTGGAAAGTTTGAAGTGTTTACAAATGATGGACATTATATCTTTACACCATATTCTGCTGAAATAATTGAAACCACCTTTATTCCTAAAGGAGAAGCTTATAATTCAAAATCTCATGCCGTAGTTTTAAAACCAAATAATCTTAAAACTTCCTATTCATATGTTGGTGAAGATATTACTTTTTCAACATCAGGGCTTTCAGTAACCATTACTACATCTCCTTTTAAAATTTCATATTCATATAAAGATAAATCTATCATATCTGAAAAGACAGGCTATGTTAAAAATGATAGTTTAGAAACCATACAATTTAATATAACAAAAGATGAAGTATTGTATGGTGCAGGAGCAAGAGCTTTGGGAATGAATAGGCGTGGCAATCGCTTACAACTATATAATAGAGCGCATTATGGTTATGAAACGCATAGTGAATTAATGAATTATACCATGCCAATTGTGTTGTCATCAAAACAATACCTATTGCATTTTGACAATGCACCAATCGGTTTTTTAGATTTAGATAGCAAAGCAGATAATACACTGACTTACGAAACCATTTCTGGACGTAATACCTATCAAATTATTGTTGGAGATTCTTGGTACGATGTGGTCAATAATTACACCTATTTGACAGGGAAGCAACCAATGCCACCACGGTGGGCTTTAGGTAATTTTTCAAGTCGGTTTGGATACCATTCACAGTGGGAAACCGAAGCAACAATCGATAAGTTTATAGAGGAAGAAATTCCTGTAGATGCCATTATTTTAGATTTATATTGGTTTGGTAAAGAGTTGAAAGGTACTATGGGAAATCTAGAAGTTTTCAGAGATTCTTTTCCTGATTTTGAAGGAATGGTATCTCGACTTAAAGACAAAGGTGTAAAAACAATTACAATTACAGAGCCATTTATTTTGACAACATCGAGCAAATGGGACGAAGCTGTAAGAAAAGATGTTTTAGCAAAAGATTCTATAGGTCAACCTGCAAGGTATGATTTCTATTTTGGTAACACAGGCATTATCGACATATACAAACCCGAAGGCGAACAGTGGTTTTGGGACATTTATGAAGATTTAGCCAACAAAGGTGTTGCAGGTATTTGGGGAGATTTAGGAGAACCCGAAGTACATCCAAATTGGGTGCAACATGCTACAGGTAGGGCTGACGAAGTTCATAATATTTATGGACACGATTGGGCACGACTTGTTCATGAAGGATATCAACGTGATTTTCCAAACCAACGACCATTTATACTTATGCGGGCTGGGTATTCAGGGTCGCAGCGTTATGGTCTTATTCCATGGTCCGGAGATGTTAATAGAACTTGGGGTGGTTTACAAAGTCAACCTGAAATTGCATTGCAAATGGGCATGCAAGGTTTGGCTTATATGCACAGTGATTTAGGTGGTTTTGCAGGGGCAAATCTCGATGACGAACTCTATGTGCGTTGGTTACAATATGGAGTATTCAATCCAATTTTTAGACCGCATGCGCAAGAAGATGTGCCTAGCGAACCTGTATTTAGAAGTGATAAAGCAAAATCTTTAGCGAAGCAAGCCATAGAGTTACGGTATAAATTATTGCCATATAATTACAATTTAGTCTATGAAAACAATCAAGATGGAAAACCGTTAATGCGTCCTTTGTTTTTTGAAGAAGCTGATAATCGGAAGTTATTTAGTTATTCAAAAGCCTATTTGTGGGGAAATGATATTTTGGTTTCACCAGTTTTGGAAGCTAGTAAAAAAGAGCAAGCCGTTTATTTCCCAAAAAACAGTGTATGGTTTGATTTCTATACAGATAAAAAAATTGAGGGAGGACAAACTAAAATAGTGCAACTAAAAGAAAATTCCATTCCCACGTATGTCAGAGCTGGAGCTTTTATTCCTATGGCAAAACCGATGCAATCTACCCAAGAATATGATACCGATAATTTTGAGCTTCATTATTACTTTGATACATCTATTGAAGAAAGTGAACGAAGTATTTACAATGATAATGGATTACTTTCTAATGCTTATGAAAAAGGTCATTATGAACTTCTGGAATTTGAAGCCGAAACTGAAGGCAATTGGTTAAAGGTCGAATTTGAAGCTGAAATAGGAGATAATCATAAATCGAAACGAAAAGCTATTGAACTCATAGTTCATAACATTAATTTTAATCCAAAACGTATCAAAATTGACGGAAAAAGAGTTGATGGCAGTTGGAATAAGGATAAAAATTTATTAATCATTCCATTGACATGGGACACTTCAAGCGATATTGAAATTAAAATAAAACTATAAAAAATAGTCAACATGAAAAAAGGGATTTTTTTATCAGGTATCATTCTTTTAACATGTTTTTTTGGCTGTAATAATGAAATAAAGAGAATAGAAGAACCAAAAATGAGTAGCACAATTTTTAAGAAAAAAGAAGTCGTTTATCAAGTCTTTACACGTTTATTCGGAAACACAAATACCACCAACAAACCGTGGGGAACACTAGAAGAAAATGGGGTTGGTAAGTTTAACGACTTTACAGAAAAGGCTTTAAAAGAAATAAAAGATTTAGGTATTACACATATTTGGTACACAGGTGTTCCTCATCATGATGTGATTACGGATTATAGAAAATATGGTATTTCTAATGATGACCCAGATATTGTAAAAGGTCGTGCTGGTTCGCCATATGCGGTTAAAGACTATTACAACGTTAACCCAGATTTGGCCGTAGATGTTGAAAACAGATTAGAGGAATTTGAAGCTTTAATTGAGCGTTCGCACAAAGCCGGACTTAAAGTCATAATAGACATCGTTCCTAATCATGTTGCACGTAATTATCAAAGCTTGTCGAATCCTGAAGGGGCTTCAGATTTTGGAGCGGAAGATGATAAAACGGTGACTTACGATGTTGACAATAACTTCTACTACAATCCAGGTGAAGTGTTTGAGGTTCCAGACTGGTTAAATGGTTATAAGCCCTTGGGCGGTGAAAAGAATGTGCTGATTGATGGAAGGTTTAAAGAAATTCCAGCAAAATGGACTGGCAATGGATCACGATTGTCAAAACCTAAAATGGGAGATTGGTACGAAACTGTAAAGGTAAATTATGGTGTGAGTCCAGAAGGTAAAAAAGATTTTGATGAACTTCCTGATGGCTTTGATAATGCTGATTATAAAAAACATTTTGAATTTTGGAAAGATAAAACCGTTCCAAGTTCATGGATGAAATTCAGGGATATTGCCCTGTATTGGACGGCAAAAGGAATTGATGGATTTAGATATGATATGGCCGAAATGGTGCCAGTCGAGTTTTGGAGTTATATGAATTCGTCCATTAAAATGAAAAATGCAGATGCCTTTTTACTTGCTGAGGTTTACAACCCGAGTTTGTATAGAGATTACATTAGAAAGGGAAAAATGGATTACCTGTATGATAAAGTGCAATTGTATGATACCCTAAAACATGTGATGCAAGGTCACGGTAGAACAGATAACATTCCACTAATTCAAGAAGATTTAAAAGATATTGAGCATAATATGCTACATTTTTTAGAAAACCACGATGAGCAACGTATTGCAAGTACAGATTTTGCAGGGAATGCCTTAAAAGGAAAACCAGCTATGGTAGTTTCTGCAACTATAAGTACGTCGCCAACAATGGTCTATTTTGGTCAGGAATTTGGTGAAGCTGCAATAGAAGATTTAGGCTTTGGTGATCCTACACGAACATCAATTTATGATTATGGATCGGTACCAAGTCAAGTACGTTGGGTAAATGATAAAAACTTTGATGGAGGCCAATCTACAGAAGAAGAAAAGAGCCTTCGAGATTTTTATAAGCGTTTATTAAACTTCACAATTAAGAGTTCAGCTTTAGCAGGGAACTATCAAGATATTCATTCATATAATAGAAAGAATACCGAAAATTATGATGATAAAGTATTATCGTTTGTACGTTGGAGTTATGATGAAAAATTGATAGTAGTAAGCAATTTCAATTCAGAAAACAGCTATGAATTTGACTTACACTTACCACAGGGTTTAATTGAAAAATTAAACCTTCAAGATGGTGATTATGAAGTCAAAGATCAATTATATAATGCCTATACTTCAATTTTAAAAGTTGAAAATGGTAATGCTAAAGTCAGAATCAGTATTAAACCACTAGAGTCATTTATTCTTAAAACTAATTAAACCAAAAATGAAAAAAATAATCACATTTATTTTAATTGTTTCAACTGTTTTTTCTTGCAAAGAAGAAAAGAAATCTCAGTTTCCTACTGAAGATGCCCAAACAGAAGCTGATGTAAAAGAAAAACCTGAGTCAAAAGAAATATCTTTAGTAGGTATGGTTCCAATTTCAGATGACGTTTTGGAAACAGCTGTGATTTATGAGGCCAACATCAGGCAGTATTCTCCAGAAGGCTCTTTTGATGCTTTTACCAAAGACATTCCTCAATTAAGGGAGTTAGGGGTTAAAATTATATGGCTAATGCCAGTATTTCCAATATCTGAGACCAAGAGAAAAGCTACGGGAGGTGCCGACAGCAAATTTTCTTCTGAATTTCCAGAAAACGAGCAGTCTAAATATTTAGGAAGCTACTACGCAGTTTCAGATTTTACAAAAATCAACCCTGAGTTTGGTACAATTCAAGATTTTAGAGCATTGGTGAATACCGCTCATGAAAATGGTATTTATGTTATTTTGGATTGGGTGCCAAATCATACTGGTTGGGACCATGAGTGGTTAAAAACGAATCCAGACTTCTATACACAAAATGAAAAAGGAGATATAGTGCATCCAGAAGGTACTGACTGGACTGATGTTGCCGATTTAAATTATGACAATAAGAACTTGCGAAATGCCATGATAGCTGACATGAGTTATTGGATTACGCAACAAGGAGTTGATGGTTTTCGCTGTGATGTAGCAGGATCTGTTCCAACGGATTTTTGGCAAGAAGCCATTCCGCAATTACGGTCAAAAAAAGATATTTTTATGTTAGCTGAGGCCTGGGAACCTGAGCTTTTAAAAACAAATTTGTTTGATATGGCTTATGCTTGGGATGGGCATCATTTATTCAATGCCATTGCTAAAGGCGAAAAAACACTGAAGGATTGGGATAGCTATACCACCAAGGTTTTTTTGGATTACGAGGCAGACGATATCCTAATGAATTTTATTACCAATCATGATGAAAATTCCTGGAACGGTACTATAAATGAACGTATGGGAGATGCATCTGAACTTATGACGGCTTTTAGCTTTGTTACTCCTGGAATGCCATTAATTTATTCAGGCCAAGAATATAATTTAAATCACCGATTAAAATTTTTCGAAAAAGATTCAATACCAAAAACTAAAGGAAAAATGTGGAAGGTCTTAAAAAAATTGGGAACGCTTAAAAATACACATCCCGCTTTAAATGGAGGTAAACTAAAGGCTTCATCCCTTGTTTTTGAAACAGATAATGTGAATATCTTGAAATATTACCGAAGTAATAAAGGAAAAAAAATGACATTTATTGGTAATTTTTCTGGCAAGCCTCAAACTTTTAAGATGGTTGCCAATAACAAGTTTGTAGATTATATGTCAGGTAAAGACATTGAGCTTAATAATGAAAATGTTACACTCGAACCTTGGGCTTACAAAATATTAATTGATAAATAAATGAAATATTTTATTATAATAATCGGCTATTTTTTTCTGGTTAATTCTTGCAATATGCAAAAAAAGGAGGTTAAAGATGTAACTCAAAATTCAACGTTTGTATGGGAAGGCGCAAATCTGTATTTCCTGTTAACGGATCGTTTTAATAATGGAGATACTTCTAATGACATAAATTTTGATAGAACTGAGGAAACTGGAAAATTACGTGGGTTTGAAGGAGGAGATATAAAGGGAATAACTCAAAAAATTGAAGAAGGTTATTTTACGGATTTAGGAATCAATGCCATTTGGATGACACCTATTGTTGAGCAAATTCATGGTGGCACGGATGAGGGCACGGGACTTTCCTATGGGTTTCATGGGTATTGGGCTAGTGATTGGACAGCCATTGACCCAAATTATGGCACGAAAGAAGATTTACATGAGTTAGTAAAAACTGCCCATGAAAATGGTATAAGAGTAGTGTTAGATGCAGTCATTAATCATACTGGGCCAGTTACAGAAAAAGATGTTGTTTGGCCTAGCGATTGGGTAAGAACTAGTCCTCAATGTAAATACGATAATTACGAAAACACGATCTCTTGCACATTGGTTAAAAACCTTCCTGATATTCTTACGGATAGTAATGAAAATGTTGATCTCCCACCTCAATTAGTTGAAAAATGGAAGTCTGAGGGGCGGTATGAACAAGAAGTAAAGGAGTTAGATGCATTTTTTGAGCGAACAGGTCATCCTAGAGCTCCTCGTTTTTATATCATGAAATGGCTTACCGACTATATTATTGAATTTGGTATTGACGGATATAGATGCGACACTGTAAAACACACCGAAGAGTATGTATGGCAAGAGTTTAAAAACGAATGTGATTATGCCTTTACTCAATATAAAAATGCTAATGCAGATAAAGTTTTAGATGACAATGATTTTTACTTAGTAGGTGAAGTTTACAACTACGGAATAAGTAGCGGAAAATACTTTGATTTTGGAGATAAGAAAGTAAACTATTACGACGATATGTTTACTAGTCAAATCAATTTTGAATTTAAAAGTAATGCTGCGCAAATGAGCACTGAAGATATGTTTGTGAAGTATGATAAAATCCTTCGAAGTGATTTAAAAGGTTATACTGTTTTAAATTATTTAAGCTCACACGATGATGGTTCTCCATTTGATCCAGCTCGAGTAAAACCATTAGAAACTGGTACTAGATTATTGTTGTCACCTGGCACCTCCCAAATATATTATGGAGATGAGTCTGCCCGCTCATTAGTTATTGATAGTGCAGTAGGTGATGCAACATTGCGCTCTTTTATGAATTGGGATGCTATTGCCAACAAAATAGAAGCAAAAAATGTATTGACACATTGGCAAAAATTAGGAAAGTTTAGAGCTAATCACCCGGCTATTGGTGCTGGAAAACATCAAATGATAACTCAAAAACCTTATGTGTTTTCAAGAAGTTTTTCAAAAGGAAATTATCATGATGCCATTGTTGTTGCCTTGGATTTGCCTGTTGGTGAAAACAAAATAGATGTGTCTTCAATATTTAAAAATGGAGACCAAGTAATAGATTACTATTCAGGTCAAAAGATGATTGTTGAAAAGGGAAAAATTTTATCAAAATCAAGTCATAAAGTTGTGCTTTTACAAAAGATTTAGAGACATGAATTATATAAATAGATTAGGGTTGGTAATAATGTTAATCTTCATTTCAGCATGCAATAATAAAAATTCAATTGAAGGTAATTGGATTACTTCACCAGATGGTAATACAACTGTTCTTTTCCAATTAAGTGAGGATGGAAGGCCATTTTATAAAGTTTTGTATGGTGGTAAAAAGATTGTTGATAAATCGTTTCTTGGATTTACTTTGAAAGATAGAAAAGCTATAAAGGACAATTTTAAAATTTCTAAAGCGAGAATATCTTCATTTAACGAAACTTGGCAAATGCCTTGGGGAGAGCAGTTAAATGTGGTTAATAACTATAACCAACTAAAGGTTGAATTGGAAGAAATTGAATTACCAAAAAGAAAAGTTAATATCGTTTTTAAAATCTATGATGATGGTGTAGGGTTTAGATATGAATTCCCAGAGCAAGATGGTTGGAAAGAAGCACTCATAAGTGATGAGCGTACGGAGTTTAATCTAACCGAAGATTACAAAACATTCTGGATTCCAGGAGATTGGGATATTTATGAGCACTTATACAGTACAACAAAACTATCAGAAATCGATGCTGGTAAAAAACGAAACCACCCCAGTTTAGGGCAAACATATATACCGGAAAATGCGGTGAATACACCTGTGACAATGGTTGGTGAAAATGGTATCCATTTAAGTTTTCATGAAGCAGCTTTAGTAGATTATTCTGGAATGACTTTAAAGGTTGACACCAAAAATTTTAATCTTAAAAGCAACTTGGTAGGTTCAAGAAATACTGACTATAAAGTAAAGCGAAGCATACCATTTAATACACCATGGCGAACAATTCAAATTACCGATAATGCGCCAGATTTAATAGCATCAAATCTCATTGTTAATTTAAATGAGCCAAACAAATTAGGAGATGTATCATGGTTTACCCCAATGAAATATACTGGTGTTTGGTGGGAAATGCATTTGGGGAAGTCGTCTTGGGATTACGGGATGACCTTAGATGAAAAAGGCAAATGGGTTGATACAGGTAAAGCGCATGGGAAGCATGGTGCCACTACTGAAAACGTAAAAAACTTCATTGATTTTTCTGCTAAGAACAATATGAAAGGCGTTTTGGTTGAAGGATGGAATACAGGTTGGGAACATTGGATTGGTTTTGAAGACAGGGAAGGCGTTTTTGACTTTGTGACGACATATCCGGATTATGATTTGCAAGAAGTGGTACGTTATGGAAAAGAGAAAGGTGTTGAGATTATTATGCATCATGAAACATCGGCTGCTTCAGAAACGTATGAAAAACAGCAAGATACAGCCTATGCGCTGATGCGAAACCTAGGGATTCATTCAGTTAAAACAGGATATGTTGGCAAGATTTTACCAAAAGGAGAATATCATCATGGGCAATATATGGTGAATCAATACAATAATGCTGTTGAAAAAGCGGCAAAGTACCAAGTAGCCATTAATGCCCACGAACCTATAAAAGCTACTGGATTACGACGGACTTATCCCAACACTATTTCAAGAGAAGGTTTACGAGGTCAAGAGTTTAATGCATGGTCATCTGATGGAGGGAACCCTCCGGAACATCTATCCATAGTTGCTTTTACTAGAATGTTGGCTGGGCCAATAGATTTTACACCAGGAATTTTTAATATAAAGTTCAATGATTACAAAACAGAAAACCAGGTCAATACAACCTTAGCACAGCAATTAGCTTTATACGTGGTGTTATATAGTCCTATACAAATGGCGGCAGATTTGGTTGAGCACTATGAAGCAAACCCAGAACCATTGCAGTTTATAAAAGATGTTGGCGTTGATTGGGAAGATAGTATAGTTTTAAATGGAGAGGTTGGAGATTTTGTCACTATTGCCCGAAAAGAAAGAGGAACGGGAAACTGGTTTGTTGGTGCGATTACTGATGAAAATGCAAGAATCATCGAAATTAAATTAAATTTTTTAGACGATAATCAAGAATATACAGCAACTATATATAAGGATGGTAAAAATGCACATTGGGATAAGAATCCATTGGACATACTTATTGAATCCATAACCGTTACAAAAGCTTCTAAGTTAAACTTTAATCTTGCAGAAGGTGGTGGGTTTGCAATTAGTGTTAAAAAATAAAGTAGCTTTCCAAGAACTCTTAGAAACCTTCTTACAAAGTAGATATTAAATTATTCCTTTGAAGATATTTTTCCTATAAATCAGATTTGCTATAGCACCCATAATTGCAAAATTTGTAAAATCTGGAGTTTCTTACATAAGACACAAAAAAAGGTAATCACAAAAAAACGCCCATAGTCCATTTAAGAGCGTAGCTATTAAATTTGTTTTGGAGAACATAATAGGTGTATTATTTAGTTAGTATTTAAAACTATGAAATATTATTAAATACTTGATTTATAAGATAATATGTTATAAGATTGCTGTTTATAAGATAGTTGACAACACATAATTGTGATTATATTTTATAGCTTCATAAACGGTAAATTTTTTGACATTTAAATCAGTAGCAATTTGGCTGTTAATAAGTCTAGTTTATATCGACTAACCCAATAATTTGTAACTTTGTTTATTAAAGAATACCATATCATGGATATAAACGATAATATAGAATCGCCATTAATGCTAAAAGTTAGTTTTGATAAACTACTGAAGTATTATGAAAACTTGGCTAAAGACGATGACGAATTTATGGCTGCCAAGGCAAGGCGTGTTTTAAAAACTGCAGATGCTTATCCGGAGTTGCGAAATGGTTTTAGCAATCCCGATTTACTAATAGAAAGAGAAAAGGAGATTGGTATTATACTTCAAGATTCGTTTAACCCTTTACTTGCGAGAAATGAAATTAAAACGGCTTCGGTGCCATTTCATAATTTAATTTTTAATTCATCTGAGCGGTTTAAAAATATTATTAAAACTGCTGGAGAGGATTTTGAATTGGAGATTAAGAACATGCCAAAAGATGATATGTACATCATTGCATGTACTATTATTTTGAATTTTTGTTACGGTTATAATCTTAATTTTAAAAGACCATTTTACTACGAAATACCTGATGTAAATGGAATTATGCACTATTACAAAATACTGTATAATGCAGACTTTACGGAAATTATACCTACAGATAATGCTCCAAAAATAACGCAAGAAGATTATGATGAATTATTGGATAATTTCGAGAATATTGAACTTTGGAAAAAGAAATTCCCACCAAATAGTCATGTGTTTAAGGGCTTCGTGATTTCTAATATTTTTGATGTTACAGATGACCAATCTATTTCAAATATAAAATCAAGTCTTATAGGAGAAGATAAACGTCAGGATGAAAATTTTATGGAAGGTTTTCATGAGATATTCAGATCACTTTTAGGTTTAAAAGATATAAGAGTTGGATTTTCTATATATAATAAAGAAGAAGATACATTTGAGCCTGTTCATGGTTCTGGAATGCAAAGTTTTCTATTAGATAACAAAGATAGTGTAAATTGTTCTTCGGCACTATGTAGTAGGTCTTACAAATCGTTATTGCTAGACAAAAACTTCTATGCCGTATCAGATGTTGATAAATATTACAAGCTTTCTAAAGGTAAAGCACCACAATATAAGACTTTAAAGGAGAAAGGTGTAAAGAGTGCAATTTTAGCGCCAATTGCAAATGAAGAAGGGCTGATGGGGATATTGGAGTTGGTTTCAGATAAGCCAAAAGTTTTAAACAGTATCAATGCCAATAAGTTGATAGACGTTATGCCGTTTATAGTTTCTGCAGTTGAGCGTACTAAAAATGATGAAGAGAATTTAGTAGAGGCTATTATTCAAAAAGAGTGTACATCCATTCACCCAAGTGTACATTGGAAATTCGAAAAAGAGGCCAAGAATTTTATTAAGGATCAACTTAATGGTAAAGAACCAAGTTTCAATAAGATAGCTTTTGAAAATATTTATCCGCTTTATGGACAAATAGATATTAAAGGATCTTCTGAAGCTAGGAATAAAGCAACAAAACAAGATTTAACATTGCAGTTAAATGCGGTAAAAGATATATTGAAAACGGCTTCTGATATTGAAGAATTGCCCATTTATGAGCAATATGTTTTTCAAATAAAAGAATTTTTAAAAGGGCTAGAAAAGAATTTTCAAGTTGACAGTGAACAACAAATTTCAGCCTTCTTTAAAGACGATATAGAATCAATACTTCAACATTTATATACAACAGATGAGTTGAAACCTAAAATTGATGCTTATTTTGAAAGTATAAATGATAAAGTTAATGCATTATACCATCATAGAAAAGACTATGATAATACCATTGCATTAATCAATAAGGAAATGGCTTCACTTTTGGATAAAAATCAAATAGAAGCACAGCAAATGTATCCGCATTATTTTGAACGGTTTAAGACGGACGGTGTTGAGCATAATATGTACATTGGTGAGTCTATAACAAAAGAAGATAGTTTCAATCCAATTTACCTATACAATTTAAGATTGTGGCAGTTACAAGTGATGTGCGAAATGGAAAATTCGTTTTATCAAATGCAATCTGAATTTCCTTTAGCACTTGATGTAGCATCAATGATTTTGGTATTTAATCAGCCATTATCCATAAGTTTTAGGATGGATGAAAAACAATTTGATGTTGACGGTACTTATAACGCGCGTTATGAAATTGTGAAGAAACGAGTTGATAAAGCCTTTATTAAAGGCACTCAAGAACGTGTTACACAAAAGGGAAAAATAAGTATTGTCTATTCTCAAAAACAAGACGAACGGGAATACTTAAGATACGTTAAGTTCTTACAGTCTAAAAAATACCTTGATAGTGATGTTGAAATTGTGGAGCTGCAAGATTTACAGGCTGTTACAGGTTTAAAAGCAATACGGGTGAGTGTTTTGTATCATAAGAACAATGATGATAAAGCATTTTACACCTATAATGATTTAATGAAAGAAATTAAAAGTTAAGCCTTAATTATCAGCACAATATTAATGAAATACTAGAGCGAGGTTGTCAACAGATAATCTCGCTTTTAGTTGTTTTAGTCTCCTTCTTTCTATCTAAAATTAATATTAAATAGTAGTGCCAAAAAACTTGAAGGCAATTGCAAATGCAGTTACAGATACAATGATTCCAAACATAAAGACAGCATAGGTCAATCTTAATATTTTGTATTTTCTATCAAGGACTTTTCCTAAAAAGTAAAGGTCTTTTTTCATTGATGAATAGAGATAATCTCTATCTTTCATCATTTCTCCCATCGCCCATTCAAAATCCCCAAGACTCATTTTGTGGAAGTTGCCAAAAAACAAAAGATTCACTTTTTTGTTGGCAACATCATCCTTCGTGAATTTCCCACTAGTCACATTAGGCCTTGTAGCTAAAATAGACAGGATAATAGAAATAACAGTAAAAAAAACGAAGATAACCGTAGGCCAAACGAGATAATTGTTAGAGGGGTTATCAAGTTTCGACACCAAATTAGATAAAACCAATGAAACAATAATGGCATTTACTGAAAGTAGAATATTTGCTTTAGTATCAGCTATATTGCTAAGTGTAATATGGTTTTTTAAAGTGACCCTAAACATGGTTTCAATACCACGCTCAGGTAATTTTGCCTTATCTTTTTTAAACTCAAATTCCTCATCCTTTTTTCGGTTCTTCTTTTCCTCTTGTTTTTGTTTTTTAACAGTTTTAAAAAGTGCAACCAAGTTTTTGTCTTTAGTTGGTTGCCAATTTTCTAAGGCATAATCTGTATAAAACCTATGGTGTTGCGTAAAAAAAGTAATATTCTCTTGTGTCCATTCTATATCGGTATATGTTTTTACATCAAGCTGTTCCCATTCTTCTCGAAGTAAATCACAAATCTCCATGTATCCTTTTTTACCAAAATGTGAGTTGTCAGCATCATTCAATATCTTTTCTAGCTGACTCTGTGGCGTATATCCCATCTTGGTGGATAAGATTAAATGGGATACCTGTATAATTCTATCTGCGTCAAAGTTCTTTTCAGATAAAAATGTTTCAGCTAATTCTGCACTTTGATCTTCATGATTTTCGCACCCTTTAACATAGCCAACGTCATGAAACCAAGCTGCAAGCAATAAATTTTCGGCATCGATACCCGAAATGTTTTCACCTTCAACAAGTTCTTTGGTGCTTTTTACAACACGCTGGGTATGCCCTAGGTTATGATAAATAAAGGTATGTGGCAGCTCTGTCCTTAGCAATGATGACACATATTTCTCAACTTCAGTTATAAGAGTATCCATAAAAGATGATTTTATTTAGTAAAAATACTAAACTTTAATTAACAATATTAAAGAGTATAAACGTTATATTTTGTCGTAAATTTCTTTATTGCTTTCATCTTTTAGCGTTATGTCTAAAATGTAATATTTTTGGTACTGTTACGACCAAGTGAAAAGTAATTAAGTAAACACTATTAATTTTAAAACAAAGAAAGGAATTTAGCTTATGCTAACGTGGAAAGATGTGATTAGTTTCACAGTAAACGGAAATTCAACTCCAGATCGAAGGGTCGAGAAAAATGAAAGCGAATGGAGAACGCTTTTAACGCCAGAACAATTTAGAATAACAAGGCACAAAGGAACAGAACGACCACATAGCGGGGCACTTTGTAGTATTTATGATGAAGGACAATACAATTGTGTGTGTTGTGATACACCTTTGTTTGATTCTACTATTAAGTTTAGTTCAGGATCGGGTTGGCCGAGTTTTACACAACCAATTAAGGAGAATGCCATTAAGCACGAAAAAGACACTGCTTTTGGTATGGTTCGCGTTGAAGTAATGTGTAATACATGCGACGCGCATTTAGGTCATGTATTTCCTGACGGACCAGAACCAAGTGGTTTGCGTTATTGCATTAATTCAGAATCTATGCAATTAGAAAAGGAGGCAAAGCATGACAACTAAAAATATGCAATTAGCCACTTTTGGTGGTGGTTGTTTTTGGTGTACAGAAGCTGTATTCCAAGAAGTAAAAGGGGTTGAAAGCATGGCCTCAGGTTATTCTGGAGGCAATGCCCCAGGGAAACCAACGTATAGAGAAGTGTGTTCTGGTTTAACAGGTCATGCTGAAGTAGTTCAAGTTACATTTGATGCAAATGTTATTTCATATGAAGATATTTTAGTGATTTTCATGACAACACATGACCCAACAACTTTGAACAAGCAAGGAGCAGATCGCGGCACACAATACCGTTCGGTAATTTATTATCATGATGATGTGCAAAAGGAAATTGCAGAAGTGGTTTCAAAAGAAATAACACCTTACTATGAAAACACTGTGGTAACAGAAATTTCACCTTTAGATGTTTTTTATGAAGCTGAAAAAGAACACCAAGATTATTACAGAAATAATCAATCGCAAGGCTACTGCAGTTTTGTGATTACACCAAAATTAGCAAAGCTTCGTAAGCTTCATGCTGATAAATTAAAATAACCTGTTCCTGCGAAGGCAGGAATCTCAAAAAAAGAAAGGACAGTAAAATGTCAAATCAAAAAGAGCAAACTAGTGTATTTAGCGCTCCAGAATTTCAAGTTAATCAATGGATTGACGCTAAGGCAGAACATATAAGTTCAATAAAACTTTCAGATTTCAAAGGGCTTTTTAAAGTTGTATATTGTTTTCAAAGTTGGTGTCCAGGTTGTCATAGCAAGGGACTGCCAGATCTTAAAAAAATGGTTGATGCATTAAAAAACAACAATAACATTGTCTTTTTAGCTGTGCAAACCGTTTTTGAAGGATTTGAATCTAATACATACGAAGAGATGGTAGAAACCCAGAAAAAGTATGAGCTAAAAATACCTTTTGGACATGATGCGGGCGATGATCGAAAATCTAGGTCAAATATCATGACGAATTACCAAACTGGTGGTACCCCTTGGTTTTTGTTTATTGATAAGCATGACAAAGTTGTGTTTTCAGATTTTCATTTGAATCCTGATGCCGCTATTGAATTTTTAAAGACAATGGGTTAAAATGATGAGAGAAATTAAACTTTATGGCACCGAAAGGTGCCATAAAACAAAACACTATGAAGCTTTTTTAAAAGATAATAAATTCAATTACACATTTTTAGATGTGGAAGAAAATGAGAATTTTGATCAAGAATTAAGAGGTTTATATAAAAGCCGAAAACTTAATTTTCCAACCATTACAACTGGAACTAAAAAACTTCGAAACCCATCTGATAAAGAGTTGATAAAATGGTTGGAAAAACTAAAATAGCACTTGGAGGAGGTTGTCATTGGTGCACTGAAGCTGTATTTCAATCTTTAAAAGGTGTTGAAAAAGTAGAGCAAGGTTATGTTGCTTCAATTCATGAAAATAATTCGTTTTCTGAAGCTATTATTGTACATTTTAATAATGAAGAAATTTCACTTGAAACATTAATTGAAATTCATTTGCATACTCATAATAGTACATCTAATCATTCCATGAGAGATAAATATCGTTCGGCAGTATATACGTTTTCAGAAGAACAAAAAGAATCTGTAGAAAACATTATGAATAATCTTCAGAGGAATTTTAAAAGTCAATTGATTACAAAGGTGTATTCATTTAATAATTTTAAAGCATCTCGTGAGGCTATTCAAAATTATTATTTAAAAAATCCGAACAAACCATTTTGTGAAAATTTTATTAAGCCAAAGCTAAGGGTGTTATTGAGTAAATTTTGTGATAAGGTTGATAGAAGTCAATTAAAACATCTCGACAAAGTGGAACTAAATTTAATTAAATGAAGAATCAAAAATTAGAAATAAAGAACAATGAAGGTTTAAAGCTACAAGCATATTTAGAATTACCTGCCAATCAAAAACCAAATCACTATGCAATATTTGCACATTGTTTTACGTGTACAAGTTCGTTAAGTGCAGTAAAAAATATAAGTCGTGCTCTTACCAACCATGGTTTTGGAGTGGTTCGTTTTGATTTTACGGGATTGGGTAAAAGTGAAGGTGAGTTTGCCGACAGTCACTTTTCTGCAAATGTTGAAGATTTAATTGCTGTAAGTGATTTTATGAAATCAAATTATAAAGCACCCGCTTTGTTAGTTGGGCATTCGCTTGGTGGTGCAGCCGTAATTTCGGCGGCTGCACAACTTGATAATGTTAAAGCAATAGCTACAATTGGAGCACCTTCAACGGTTAATCATGTAACGCATTTATTTTCGCATGGGATTAATGAAATAAAAGAAAAAGGAGAAGTCGAGGTCAATATTGGCGGTCGTCCATTTAAGATCAATAATGACTTTGTTGAAGATTTTGATAAGACAGACTTACCTACAGTTATAAAAAATTTACGAAAACCAATACTCATTCTACATTCTCCTATAGATACAATAGTTGGTATAAAAAATGCCGAACAATTATACCATAATGCACATCATCCAAAAAGTTTTGTCACGCTTGATGATGCAGACCATTTGTTGACTAATATGAGAGACAGTATATATGCAGGTAATGTTATTGGGGCTTGGGTACAACGTTATTTTGAACCTGAAGAAAACAAAATGCTAGAAACCCAAGGGGAGCAATTAGTTGGTCATTTAAACTTAATGGAGGATAACTTTACGACCTCAATTCAGACTAAAAATCATAGTATGGTTGCTGATGAACCCACCTCAGTTGGAGGTGATGATTTTGGACCGTCTCCGTATGAATATTTAAATGCTGGATTGGTTGCTTGTACGGCTATGACCTTAAAAATGTATGCTCAGCGCAAAAAATGGGACTTGCAGGAGGTTTTTGTTTATGTAACACATTCTAGAAAACATAGTGATGATTTGGGACTTGAAGTTGAAAAACCTTCGTATTTAGACTATATTAGTAAAAGACTAAAGTTTGTAGGTAATTTAGATAGCACACAAAAACAACGGCTAAAAGAAATTGCATCAAAATGTCCTGTGCATAAAACCATTGCAAGTGGAGTTATTTTTGACACAACTATTATAGAAAATTAAATTATTATGAGCTTATTACAAAATGTAAAAAAGTATTTTTTAGCGAAACTAAATGATGAGAATACTGAGCGGGCCCCAATAGGTGTTTGTCCTAATTGCTGGGGGAAACAAGAATGGGACGGTGAATTTTATAAAAAAATTAAGTCGAATAATATAACACCAGAGCATAATACATACAATAACTTTATTCATAAAGTAACTGAAAAACTTGATAAAATCACTTTGAAAGAAGATGCATTAATTTGCGAAACCTGTCGTATAAAGTAAGATCTCTTTTAATAGCTGATTCTAGCTTTAAGGAATTGTTTTAGTTTTGATTAATTTTAGACAACTAAAGAACCAAAAAATGAATAAACCAATCAAGACAGCATTTATAGCAGTTACTTTTTTTATGCTAAATGCATGTGCTACATATAACACACAATATAAAAATCCTAATTTTCAATCGAATTTCCCAAATAGCGAAATTGAACATTCGTTCTACTTAATTGGAGATGGAGGAAATTCACCTATTGGAAAACAAACTGAAGCACTCAAAGATTTCAAGAATGAATTATCAAATGCAGCGAAAAGAAGTACTGCTTTATTTTTGGGAGATAATATTTATCCATCGGGTTTACCAAAGCAAAATGAAGAAGGTCGGGCCTTTGCAGAACACCAACTAAATGTGCAAACCGATGCGATTAAAGATTTTAAGGGCGAGGCCATATTCATTCCAGGAAACCATGATTGGTACAGTGATGGACTCAAAGGGTTAAAAAGACAAGAAAATTATATTGAAGAAAAGCTCGGTAAAAATACATTTTTACCTGAAAACGGTTGCCCAATCGAAAAAGTAAATATCTCTGATAATGTGGTTTTAATTCTTATTGATTCTGAATGGTATTTTACAAATTGGGATAAGCACCCTACCATTAATGATGATTGTGAAATCAAAACCAGAGCCTTGTTTTTTGACGAATATGAGAGTTTAATAAAAAAATCTAGAGGTAAAACCACAATCGTTGCGTTGCATCATGCTATGTTTACAAATGGTTCTCATGGTGGGCAATATTCATTTGGAAGTCATTTAACTCCTGCACCTGTATTAGGAACGCTTAAGAATGTTATTCGTAAAACGGGAGGTGTAACGACAACAGACAATCAAAATAAACTGTATCGTGAATTTCAAAAGCGTATCGTAACCTTATCTCAAGATAATGAAAAAGTTGTTTTTGTTTCAGGTCACGATCATAACCTACAGTATTTAGTTCAGGATAATTTACCACAGATAATTAGTGGTTCGGGATCTAAAACTAATCCTACGCGTAATGTAGATGGAGAATTTTCTGCAGGTACTCAGGGTTATGCAAGGTTGGATGTGTTTAAAAATGGGTCATCATATGTGCGTTTTTATGAAGCAAAAACAGATAAGGTGATTTTTGAAACAGAAGTGCTCCCAGCTAATGCAGTTGAAAAGACAATTGATTATGATAATAATTTTGCTAAAGAAAAATCAGCTTCAGTATATACAAAAGAAGAAACAAACAGAACGAAGTCCTTCAAAAAGTTTTGGGGTGAACGTTACCGAAAATATTTTAGTACAGATGTAACCGTTCCGACAGTTAATTTAGACACCTTGTTTGGAGGCCTAAAACCAACAAGAATGGGCGGAGGTCATCAGTCAAAATCACTCCGCTTGGAAGATGCTCAAGGGAGAGAATATGTGATGAGGGCGATACGAAAAAATGCTGTACAGTATTTGCAAGCCGTAGCCTTTAAGGATCAATATATTAAAGGGCAGTTTGACAACTCATACACTGAAGGGTTATTACTGGATGTATTTACAGGTTCTCACCCTTATGCTCCCTTTACAATAGCAACTTTATCTAGTGCCGTGGGCGTTTATCATACAAATCCTGTGCTATATTATATACCAAAGCAAGATGCATTAGGAACTTATAATACTACTTTTGGAGATGAGCTTTATATGATTGAAGAACGAGCCGCTGATGGGCATGGCGATAAAGCCAGTTTTGGGTTTTCGAATGAATTAATTAGTACACATGATATGCTTCGCGAATTACGTGAAGATGAAGATCATTTGGTTGATGAGGAAGCATATATCCGGGCACGATTGTTTGATATGCTCATTGGTGATTGGGATAGGCACGAGGATCAATGGCGCTGGGCAAAATTTAAAGAAGGTAAAAAAACAATCTATAGACCCATGCCTCGTGATCGGGATCAGGCCTTTTCAATTATGGCAGATGGCACACTTTTGGGGTTAGCAACAAAAATAGTTCCTGCGCTACGTTTAATGCAATCCTATGATAAAGAACTGAAAACCCCTAAGTGGTTTAATTTGGAACCATATCCTCTGGATATGGCATTGATTAATAGATCGGGTAGAGCTGTTTGGAATAGTCAAGTGCAACATATAGTAGCTAATTTAACAGATGAAACAATTGATGAAGCTTTTGTCCACTTTCCAGAAGAAGTGAATGATGAAACTGTCCAAGAGATTAAAAGAAAACTAAAAGGACGCCGATCTAACCTTCAATTAATTTCTGACGACTATTATAGTCATATAAACAAATATGCAATTATAAAGGGAACAGATAAAGATGATTGGTTTGATATAGAGCGATTGGATAAATCAACAAAAATAACAGGGTATCGCATTCAAAAAGGAGAGAAAGGAGAACTGTTTCATCAACGGGAATATTCATTTATGGATACTAAGGAAATTTGGATTTATGGACTTGATGATGATGATACATTTAAGGTTTTTGGTAAAGGTGACAATTTGATTAAAGTACGATTGATTGGGGGTCAAAATAACGACACTTATAATGTTGAGTACGGGAATAAAGTAAAAATTTATGATTACAAATCGAAGAAAAATACGTTTGCTACCAGTAAAGGAAGCAAAAAATTAACGGATGACTATGAAACCAATGTTTACGATTACAAAAAACCAACATACAATTCAAATCAGTTTATACCTGCTTTAGGAACTAACCCCGATGATGGATTTAAAATTGGGTTTGTAGACACTTACACAACTTATGGTTTTGAACGAAATCCATTTACGTCTAAGCATGTTTTTTCAGGATCCTATTACTTTGCCACACAGGGTTTTGATTTAGGGTACAACGGTGAGTTTGCTAATGTTTTTGGAACTTGGAATTTAGGCCTGGACGCAAAATTTACAAGTCCAAATTATGCAGTAAATTTCTTTGGTTATGGCAATGAAACATCTAATCCCGAGGCCGATGAAAATGATGGTTTGGATGTAGATTTAGATTACAATAGGGTTAAGTTAAGACAGTTGGTATTTAAGCCGTCTCTTGTTTGGCGGGGACATTTGGGAGCTTCATTTAAGATAGGATTATCTTATGAGTCTATTGAAATTGATGAGACTGAAGGTAGATTTATTAATCTAATAATTGGAGATAATACTGAAGTTAGCAAGGATTTTGTGGGTGGCGAATTGTCCTATCATTTTGAGAACAGAGACAATAAAGCATTCCCCACCTTGGGTATGGAAACAAGTATTCAATTAGGTTATAAATCTAATATTGATGAATCAAAAGGGTTTGGATATATTATTCCAGAACTTGGGTTTGATTATAAATTGGTTCCTAGTGGACAATTAGTATTGGCGACTAAACTAAGAGGACATGTTAATTTCGGTGACGATTTCGAGTTCTATCAAGGTGCAAATTTGGGAGCTAATGACGGCTTGAGAGGTTACAGAAATGAACGTTTTACAGGTAAAAGTGCTTTTGTGCAAAGTACAGATTTGCGTTTAAATCTACGCAAGGTTAAAACGGGATTATTACCTTTAAATATTGGCATTTATGGTGGTTTAGATTATGGTCGCGTGTGGGTTGAAGATGAAGACTCAGATAAGTGGAACAACTCTTTTGGAGGAGGTGTTTTCTTTAATGGGGCAAATATGATTGTAGGGAATATATCTGCATTTAATAGTGATGATGGTTTAAGGTTAGCATTTAAGTTAGGGTTTGGGTTTTAATTTAAACTCATATAAATTTCCTCCCTGGCCATGAGCCTTTTCGTCTGTTATTAGTAGGGTTGTACTATCCTTAAAACACACACCTTCTTTTTGTGAGATATAATCAAAATCAAATTGGATATTTTTGCCACTAAAGAAAGAATCGTTTTCAAATTGATAGAATATCCAAACAGCTTTAGGGGTTAGTAGGGCAATTTGTTTGCCGTCAGAACTTATGTCAGCAGACGTAATCCAACATTTCATGTCTTTACAAGAGTTAAATGAAGAGATAAATTGAGCTTCGTGGTTGCCTTGAATTGCGGGTATTTTATACAAATTGGTTTTTCCAAAATCATTTTTTACACGACTTTTGGTAAACAAATACAAGCTGTCATTAAAATGAAAGAAGGCTTCGCAATCAAAATAAAGTTGCTTTTTTTTAGGTGGAAATTTTTTCTGGTTCGGATAATGGAAAGAAATCCGTTCAATGTTTATTTTCCCTTCATTATTTAGAGAATCTTTGCTCACTATTAAAATGGCCAAGTTTTTTCGTTTGCTTAAATTGTTTCCAAAATCGCCAATATAAATATTACCTTCCTTATCACTTGCTAAATCTTCCCAATCATTATTTTTAGCTTTAATTTTTAGCTCTTTTTTAATGATTCCTTTTTCATTTATACCATAAAGTTTTGATGCATTGCCAGAATCATTTAGCGTCCAAATCAAATTAGAATTAGCTATGATTTCAGTTCCAGATACTTCATTTAATGTAGTTGGTAAGTCGGCAAGAACTTCTAGGTTTCCGGTATCACAGCTCAAGGAAATTAAGGTAAAAAATAAAAGGAATTTGTTCATCTAGGTGTTCATGATTTATAATGCTAAATTTACAGAGTTTTTAACACATATGAGGCAATACGATGTTATAATAATTGGAGGTGGTGCTGCAGGATTTTTTGCGGCAATCAATATTGCAGAACAAAATCCAAAATTGAAAGTAGCTATTTTAGAGCGCGGTAAATCAGGCTTGCAAAAGGTGAAAGTTTCTGGTGGTGGACGTTGTAATGTTACGCATGCCGAATTTATTCCCCAAGAATTAATTAAAAATTATCCGCGGGGAGAAAAAGAATTGTTAGGCCCCTTTCATCAATTTATGACGGGAGATACTATTGAGTGGTTTGAAAAAAGAGGTGTGGAGCTGAAAATTGAGGAAGACGGAAGAATGTTTCCGGTTACAGATTCTTCAAAAACAATCATTGATTGTTTTTTGAACGAAGCAAAAAAACACAACGTGGATGTTTTGTATAATCATTCAGTGAAGTCAATTCAGAAGAAAGAAGAATTATGGAAATTAGACACTAATCAAGGTGATTTTAAATCTGATATTTTATTAATCACGACAGGAAGTAATACTAAAATTTGGAAACTCCTAGAAGATTTGGGACATACCGTTTCTCAACCAGTGCCATCCTTGTTTACGTTCAATATTAAAGATTCTAGAATTATAGATATCCCTGGTGTTGTGGCTTTAGATGTTGATGTAAATGTTATTAACACCAATTTGTACTCTGAAGGGCCTCTTTTAATAACTCATACTGGCATGAGCGCACCGGCTATTTTAAAATTATCTGCTTTCGGTGCCCTTGAGCTCGCTGGTCTAAATTACAAGTTCTCAATTCAAATCAATTTTATAAAAACTAAAACAGAGGATTGTTTAGATGCTTTAAAAATGTTGAAACATGATTTGGCAAAGAAATTGGTGCATAAATCATCACAGTTTGATTTGCCAAAGCGATTATGGATGCAATTGGTTTTGGCTTCTAAAATATCGCGCGATAGCCGTTGGGCAGATTTGAATAAACTTGAGCTCGAAGTATTAGCTAATCAGTTAACCAAAGCAATTTTTGAAGTAGAAGGTAAAAGCACATTTAAGGAGGAATTTGTGACAGCCGGTGGAATAGATTTGAAAGAAATAAACTTTAAGACTTTTGGAAGCAAACTGCATCAAAATTTGTATTTTGCAGGTGAAGTCATCAATGTTGATGCTTTAACAGGGGGATTTAATTTTCAAAATGCGTGGACAGGAGCTTATATAGCCGCTCAGCATATTTCCAAATAAAATTTAAATTGTTAATTTTAGAACAATTAATGCATTGTAACAAAACATTTGGTCAATGAAAAAGGTAACACTAAAAGATATAGCAGAGAAGTTTGGGGTGTCAATTTCAACCATTTCAAAGGCCTTAAAAGACAGTGACGAGATTGGAGAGGCTACGCGACTTAAAATTCAAGAATACGCTAAACTCATTAACTATAGACCAAATCTTAATGCGCTTAGTCTTAAAAACAGAAAAACTAAAACCATAGGGATAATAATTCCTGATATGTTGGATTATTTTCTGGCTCAAGCATTAAAAGGCATTGAAACTGTTGCGTTAGAAAAAGGATATAAAATAGTAATTTGTATTACCAACAACTCTCATAAAAAAGAAATAGAAACTATTGAAATGCTTTCAAATGGAAGTGTTGATGGATTTATCGTATCAATTTCAGAAGAGACAGAGTTAAAGAAGGAAGCATCACATTTTAAAGACGTATTGGCTTTTGATTTACCAATTGTAATGTTTGACAGGGTGGCGAATGACGTGCTTTGCGATAAAGTAATTACTAACAATTTTGAAGCTTCATTTGAAGCTGTAAAACGATTAGCCACTAGTGGTTGTAAGCATATTGGTTTTGCTTCTTCTATTAATCACCTGAGTGTTAGTAACGATATGAAAAAGGGATATATCGAAGGTTTGCACAAGGTTGGTTATGAAATAAATGATAACTACATAATAAGTACAAGAGAAAATCATTATAGCGCATATGAGAGTATGTTAGCACCACTTTTTGAAGATGGTAAATTGGATGGCATAATTGCGACTAATGAGGCTGTGGCATTAGCTGCCATGAAAATAGCACAACGAAATGGACGAAAAGTGCCAACAGATTTTTCGATAATAGGATTTTCTAATGGTATTTTAGCAAGGCATTCTAATCCTAAACTCACAACTATTAGTCAACATGGAGAGACCATGGGTGCAACAGCTGCTGAAATGCTCATAGATAAGTTGGAGAATCCAGAAGACGAAAAAAATATGGTGACTAAAGTGATAAAGACAGATGTTATTGAACGTAACACTACAAGACCACTAAGCGTTAATATATGATACGCTACATTCTGCTGCTAAAGGGAATAAACGTTGGTGGCCACAAAAAAATACCGATGGCAGAATTACGAGAACTACTTACGGATTTTGGCTTTAAAAATGTGCAAACTTATATTCAGAGTGGTAATGTCATTCTTGAATCCGCTCAAACAGATATTTCAAAATTGGAACAGAATATTCAAAAAAGCATTATGACTCATTTTGGATTTGACGTTTCAGTTATAGTTAAAACTCTAGAACAACTGCAACGTATTTTTGACAATTGCCCTTTTAATCAAGAAAAAAAGGAAAAGGCCTATTTCACGATGTTGCATAATATTCCGCCCAAGGAGTTAGTAGATGAGGCTTCTAAGAAAACTTACCCGAATGAAGAATTTGTTATCCTTAATGATTGCATTTATTTGTATTGCGAATTAGGTTTTGGCAATGCTAAATACAACAATAATTTTTTCGAAAGAAAACTAAAGACAATTGGGACTGCTAGAAATTATAAAACTATGATGAAGTTATTATCTTTGTCATCTTAAAAGTAATTAATGACAGCACAAGATTTTATTCCAAAGTCATATTCAAAGAATTTAGAAAATGGAAGCTTCACTTGGTCATCACCAAGTAATATTGCACTGGTAAAATATTGGGGAAAAAAGGAACATCAAATTCCAGCAAACCCTTCTATTAGCTTTACTTTAGATGCTTGTAAGACTACCACAACGATAAAGTTTAAAAAGAAAATTAAACTAAATAATTCTTTTTCTTTTGACATATATTTAGATGGGGATAAAAAGGACCACTTTAAACCAAAAATTGAAACGTTTTTTAAGCGGATCGAACAATTTTTACCCTTTTTGAAAGACTATCATTTTGTGATTGAAACGTCCAATACTTTTCCACATAGTTCTGGAATTGCCTCTTCTGCGTCAGGAATGAGTGCTTTAGCACTTTGTTTAATGAGTATTGAAAAACAGTTAATCGAATCTGATGTCACCTTGAGCGCAGTCGAAAGGTCTTTTGATGATAATTATTTCATTCGAAAATCCTCCTTTTTAGCACGTCTTGGTTCTGGAAGTGCTTGTAGAAGCTTAGAAGGCGATTTAGTAGTTTGGGGACAGCATTTTGAAATTACAGGAAGTTCTAATTTGTATGGAATAAAGTATCCATTTGAAGTGCATGATAACTTCAGAAATTATCATGACACTATATTATTGGTTGATAAAGGAGAAAAGCAAGTGAGCAGTACGGTTGGCCATGATTTAATGCATAATCATCCTTTTGCTCTGCAAAGATTTGAACAAGCAAATAACAATCTTTCTAAGATAATAGATGTTTTAAAGACGGGAAACCTAAAAACCTTCATTGAAATTATTGAAAACGAAGCGCTTATGCTACATGCTATGATGATGACAAGTGTGCCATATTTTATATTAATGAAGCCTAATACTTTAGAGATTATTAATAAAATATGGAAATTTAGACAACAAACAGGGCTGCACATTAGCTTTACCTTAGACGCTGGTGCAAATGTACATGTGCTCTATCCTGCAAAGGAGTCTAAGCAAATTTATGAATTCATTAATAGTGAGTTAGTTGCATATTGCCAAAACGGTCACTATATTTGTGACAGAATTGGGTTTGGTGCTAAACAATTACCAATTTAATATTTATGAAAGGACCTCTTTTTTACTCGAAAATCTTACTCTTTGGTGAGTATGGAATTATTAAGGACTCTAAAGGGTTGTCTATTCCATACAACTTTTATAATGGAGCCTTGAAAATGGATGAAAACCCATCTCTTGAGGCGGTTAAATCGAATAAAAACCTAAAGGGTTTTGTTGCCCATTTAGAAACTTTATCTACAGAAGTAGTCGTTTTTGATATCAAAAGGTTAAATGCAGATGTTGATAGTGGAATGTATTTTGATTCTTCGATTCCTCAAGGATATGGAGTAGGTAGTAGTGGCGCATTGGTAGCAGCAATTTATGATAAGTACGCTCAAAAGAGAATTACAGTTTTAGAAAACTTAACACGAGAGAAGTTATTAAAACTCAAGACTATTTTTTCTGAAATGGAATCTTTTTTTCATGGAAAATCTTCTGGTTTAGATCCGCTGAATAGTTATTTAAGTATTCCGATTTTAATCAACTCAAAAGATAATATCGAAGCCACGGGAATCCCATCGCAAAAGAGCAAAGGTAAGGGAGCGGTGTTTTTATTAGATAGTGGTATTATTGGTGAAACTGCACCTATGGTTGGTATTTTTATGGAAAACATGAAGCAAGAAGGGTTTCGTAAAATGTTGAAAGACCAATTTATTAAGCATACTGATGCTTGTGTTGAAGATTTTTTAAAGGGCGATATCAAGTCCTTGTTTAGTAACACAAAACAACTGTCTAAAGTAGTGTTAAATCACTTTAAACCAATGATTCCTCAGCAATTTCATGACCTTTGGAAAAAGGGGATTGAAACTAATGAATATTACCTTAAACTTTGCGGATCTGGCGGCGGCGGTTATATATTAGGATTTACTGAAGATATTAATCGCGCAAAACAGTCTCTTTCTGATTATAAATTAGAAGTGGTTTATAACTTCTAATTCTTATCTGTCACCTTGAGCGCAGTCGAAAGGTCTTTACCAAATAAGCTTTTATGTTAAACCGAAGACAGAAACATATTCTACTCAAGTTTTTCAGCATGTTTTCTGTTGTTCGAGGTTATAATATTCTAATCATTATTATCGCTCAATATTTGTCATCAGTTTATATTTTAGCTCACGATAAGCCCTTGCGTGGAGTTGTTTTCGATTTAAACTTATTAATGTTGGTTCTGGCATCTGCGGCAACAATCGCAGGTGGTTACATTATCAATAATTTTTACGATTCGGAGAAGGATTTAATCAATCGCCCACAGAAATCAATGTTGGACAGGTTGATAAGTCAAAACACAAAATTAGTATTTTATTTTGTGCTTAATTTTATTGCTGTGGTTTTGGCGAGTTATGTGTCATTTAGGGCAGTGATTTTCTTTTCTCTTTATATTTTTGGAATTTGGTTTTATTCTCACAAACTAAAAAAACTACCTGTTATAGGTAATTTAACTTCTGCCGTACTTACAATTACACCTTTTTTTGCTGTTTTTATTTATTATAAAAATTTTGAATCGGTCATTTTTGTTCATG
>RCNB010000418.1_pt1 | contig 29260 bp, 28 predicted proteins | sample 2041321 | NCBI WGS metagenome assembly RCNB01 (sample SAMN09708232, study PRJNA481090) | Marine sediment metagenome, whole genome shotgun sequencing project. | reverse complement strand
ACTTTCGTGCTTCATAGCTTGCCGCACTAACAACACCACGTTTGCCTACGCCACCAACAGCAACAGGTTTACCTTTAATCTCAGGGTTATCCATCTGCTCTACAGAAGCATAAAATGCATCCATATCTACATGAATAATTTTCCGAATTGGTAAATCGTTTGGCATAATGTAAATTTATAAATTCCTGCGAAGGCAGGAATCTCAATATCGAGAATTAATAAAAATAATGAAATTCTCACTTTCGCGAGAAATAAATATGACATAAATAGAACGTAAATTTTTGGTGAAATCTGAAACTTTTAAGATTAGTCGTATTGAGCAAGAGCCCCTATATAAATTGGAGTGATGAGAATTAATAGTTAATAATAGATTCCTACCTGCGCTGGAATGACAAAATAAATTTTAAATGAAAAAACTAATATTAATTGCGGCAGTAGTGGTTGTTACTGTTCTAGCTTGTAAATCAGAAATAAAAGATATAGCTGACGTTTCGGAAGAAGCTATTGCAGAAACGGAAAAAACGTCCAAACAACTTAAAGAAGAATTGACCTCAAAAGGGTTTCAAATTTTTGATTATGTAGATGCTAAAACTCAAGACACAATCTTAATGCAACAATACTTTATAGCTTTTTTGAAACGCGGACCAATTAGAACACAAAATGAAGAAGAATCGAAAATCCTGCAAAAAGAACATTTAGCACATTTGGGTAAAATGTATGAGTTGGGTTATGCTGATATTTCTGGACCCTTTGGAGACGATGGTGACATTCGTGGCATTACTATTTACAATGTACCAACATTAAAAATGGCAGATAGTTTAGCAAATTCCGATCCTATGGTAAAAGCTGGCAGATTGGTCATTGAGTTACATCCATGGTGGGCCGCTAAAGGGTTTCCCTTAAGGTAATGTAAATTCGTATTCTCGTCCGACTTTACAAATTCTAACATTGTACCAATTATACCATTGAGCTCTCCCTTTTTACTGTGCCAAAAGGTGCTCGGAATTTTGCTTCCAGTTTCTGATTGCATCTAAACTGTCCCAATAGCTTACTGTAATCCCAACATCTTCTTTTGCACTATCCATACCTAAAAACCCATCTTGCTGTTTAGCCAGAATTTCCATTTTTTCAGCCATTTCTGAATAGCCTTCTATTTCAGAAGTTTGTGAAGAGGTAAAAATTACAGCATAGTATGGTTTAAAATCTAAATTCATTTATCCTTATAAATCTCAATTACCAAATCACCCTTATCATTCATTGTTGCTCGGTACATACCTGCAGTATTAAATTCCATAACAACATTTCCATTTTTATCCACGGCTACAATACCACCTGTACCACCTAGAGCAGTTAACTTATTTTGAATAACCTCTTTAGCAGCATCTATTAATGACAAACCCTTGTATTCCATGAGCGCAGAAATGTCGTATGCTACCATACCTCGAATAAAATATTCGCCCCAACCAGTACTGGACACAGCACATGTATTATTATTGGCATAAGTGCCAGCTCCAATAATAGGCGAATCACCTATACGCCCCCAGCGTTTATTGGTCATGCCACCTGTAGATGTTCCAGCAGCTAGATTGCCATTTTGGTCTAAAGCAACGCAGCCTACGGTACCAAATTTTGAGTCTTTGATATCGTCGTCATAAAAAGCGGTTTTATCATCATGATTAAGCTCAACCTTTTCAGCGGCTTTAACTTTCTTTAGTGAATTAAAGCGTCTTTCAGTATAAAAATAACTAGAGTCAACAATCTGTAAACCTTGTTTTTCTGCAAAGGCGTTAGCTCCATTGCCCGAAAGCATTACATGAGGGGATTTATCCATAACAGCTCTTGCTAAATCAATAGGGTTTCTAACCGTTGTAGTTCCTGCTGATGCTCCAGCATTCAGGGTTTCCCCATCCATTATGGAAGCGTCATGTTCATTGGTTTCAGCATTGGTAAAAACCGCACCTTTTCCCGCATTAAACAAAGGGGAATCCTCCATAATATTAATGGTTTTGGTGACTGCATCTAAGCTAGTACCTCCATTTTTCAAAATATCATATCCTGATCTAATAGCTTCTTCAAGTTTAGCCTTATAAGCAGCTTCCTTTTCAGGCGTCATGTTCTTTTTTAAAATGGTTCCTGCACCGCCATGAATAACAATTGAAAATTCAGCTTTGGTTTGTTTAACAGGATTTTCTGAAAGTGATTTATTATCTTCTTGCTTACAACAAACAAAAACAATGGTCAACACAAATAAGAGGATGAAATTTTTCATAAAAACAGACTAATAAATTGTAGTTTTAAAGGTAATATTTTAAAGGTCATTTGTAAAGGCTTGATTCAATAAATTAGTATATTCGCAAAAAAACAAAACAATAATAAAAAAACATAAATTTATGGAAGCAGTTACTACTGATTTCGGAATTCAAGAGGCTCTTAACCAATTAGGAGTTAATGCAGTAAACGATGGGACTTCTACAGGTTCTAACAACTTTGGAAGTGGAGAAACTATTTCTTCATATTCTCCTACTGACGGCACTTTAATTGGTAAAGTAACTACAACTACGCGAGAAGATTACGATAAAGTGATGGATTCAGCAACAGCCACTTTTAAAACTTGGAGAAATATACCAGCTCCACAAAGAGGAGAGATTGTTCGTCAATTTGGTAACAAACTTAGAGATTTAAAAGAACCTCTTGGGAAATTAGTGTCTTACGAAATGGGTAAATCTTTGCAAGAAGGTTATGGAGAGGTTCAAGAAATGATTGATATCTGCGATTTTGCTGTAGGTTTATCTCGTCAGCTAAACGGACAGACAATTCCTTCAGAAAGACCAGGTCACGTAATGAGAGAACAATGGCACCCAATTGGTGTTGTTGGAATTATCTCTGCATTTAACTTCCCGGTAGCGGTATGGGCTTGGAATACAGCTTTAGCTTGGATTTGTGGTGATGTTTGTGTGTGGAAAGGTTCAGAAAAAGCCCCTTTATGCGCTGTAGCTTGTCAAAATATTATCGCTTATGTTTTAAAAGAAAATAATTTACCAGAAGGAATTTCTTGTATTATCAATGGAAATTATAAAGTAGGTGAAATGATGACTACTGATACTCGTATCCCTTTAGTGTCTGCTACAGGTTCTACCAGAATGGGAAGAATCGTTGGAACGACAGTTGCTGAGCGTTTCGGAAAATCTTTATTAGAATTAGGTGGTAACAATGCCATTATTATTACACCAACTGCCGATTTAAAAGTTGTAGTTCCTGGTGCTGTATTTGGTGCTGTTGGTACTGCTGGACAACGTTGTACTTCTACGCGTAGATTAATTATTCATGAATCTGTTTATAATAAAGTAAGAGATGCCATTGTTGGTGCTTACGGGCAATTAACTATTGGTAATCCTTTAGATGAAAAGAACCATATTGGGCCATTAATTGACCATGATGCTGTAAATACGTATTTAGCTGCTATTGAAAAAGCGAAAGCTGAAGGTGGAAAGGTATTAGTTGATGGTGGTGTTTTAGAAGGTGAAGGTTACGAAAGCGGATGTTATGTAAAACCAGCAATTATTGAAGCTGAAAATCATTTTAAAATTGTGCAACATGAAACTTTTGCTCCAATTTTATACTTAATGAAATATTCTGGAGAAGTAGAAAATGCTATTGACCTTCAAAACGGAGTTGCTCAAGGGTTATCTTCTGCTATTATGACAAACGAAATGAAAGAAGCTGAAAAGTTCTTATCATATGCCGGTTCTGATTGTGGTATTGCTAACGTAAACATCGGAACTTCTGGCGCTGAAATTGGTGGTGCTTTTGGTGGTGAAAAAGAAACAGGTGGTGGGCGTGAGTCTGGATCTGATGCTTGGAAAGTGTACATGAGAAGACAGACAAATACAGTTAACTATTCTGATGAGTTACCTTTAGCTCAAGGGATTAAATTTGATCTCTAAGAAGAGAGTTTTAATAAAAAAAAGGAAAAGCCACATCAAAAGATGTGGCTTTTTTTGCTTAGTGTATAAATATTAAAATGAGTTTATTCGTATTCATTATCTTTGAGAATATTATTGTGTAACACAACCCTCAATGCCCAAAAACCCAGAGCTAGATTTAGCTCAAAACTTTGTAGAGAGAACAGATAGAAATGTGTTTTTAACTGGAAAAGCAGGTACCGGTAAAACAACGTTTTTGCACCATATAAAGGAAAACTCATTAAAAAGAATGGTAGTTGTAGCACCAACTGGTGTAGCTGCAATTAATGCTAAAGGAGTTACTATACATTCCTTTTTTCAGATGGCTTTCGGGCCAATATTACCAGAGGAAGCAGGAGTAAGAAAAATAGAAGGAGGTTTCCAAAGAAAATTCAATAAAACCAAGATTAATATCATTAGGTCGCTAGACTTATTAGTTATTGATGAAGTTAGTATGGTTCGCGCCGATTTACTCGATGGAATCGACCAAGTTTTAAGGCGCTATAAAGACAGAACTAAAGTTTTTGGTGGTGTACAAGTATTAATGATTGGAGATTTGCAGCAGTTGTCACCGGTGGTAAAGGACAATGAGTGGCAACTTTTAAAGCCCTACTACGCTACACCTTATTTTTTTAGCAGTAAGTCTTTTCAGCAATGTAATGTCATCAGTATAGAGCTAAAGCATATTTACCGCCAAGACAATGAAAAATTTATTGGTATTCTAAACGAAATTAGAAATAATAAGCTCACAGAGAATTCGGCAAACAACTTAAACAAAAGACACCTACCAGATTTTGTTCCTGCTAAGGACGAAGGCTATATAACGCTAACAACTCATAATAATAGAGCGAATGCAATGAATGATTTAGAGTTGCAAAAGCTAAAAAGCAAGAGTTATTTTTATTCGGCTAAAGTTGATGGTAAGTTCCCAGAATATAGCTTCCCAACACATGAAAAATTGGAGATTAAAGTTGGTGCTCAAGTCATGTTTGTAAAGAATGACAGCACTCCAGAAAAACGATATTTTAATGGTAAGATAGGAGAAGTAATTCAATTAAACAAAGAAGAAATTATTGTACGCTGTAAGGATGATGAATTCGATATCGTCACCACACCAGAATTTTGGGATAATGTGAGTTATTCCATTCACCCTGAAACTAAAGAAATTTCAGAAAAAATTGCAGGTTCTTTTTCGCAGATGCCATTACGATTGGCTTGGGCAATTACTATTCATAAAAGCCAAGGACTCACTTTTGAAAAGGCTATTATAGACGCTCAAGCTTCGTTTGCTCACGGACAAACTTATGTGGCATTAAGTAGATGTAGAACTCTTGAAGGGGTTGTTTTAAAAAGCCCGATTAATGCAAATAATATTATTAGTGATACAAGAGTAGCGGCCTTTAATACTGATGTAGAAAATAACCCGCCTAATACAGAAGCTTTAAATGATTCGCAGAAAACCTATCAGTTAAACTTGATTGAAGATTTGTTTAATTTTTATCCGTTTTTGTACCCTATAAAGCGCTTAGTTGACATTTATTATACTAATAAAAATAGTATAAAAGGAAATATGATTGCGCCGCTAATTACTATAAAGGATGATGGTATTACGAAGCTGCTACAGGTAAATAATAGTTTTAAGAGTCAATTAAAAGTATTAAGTGCGGAGTCTGTTGAACCTGAGAATAATTCAGCAATTCAAGAACGTATAAAAAAGGCGCTTGCTTATTTTTTACAACAAATAGAAGCATATATTAAAACGCCGTTAGCTGAGCTAACTTTTGCCACAGAAAATAAGGAAGTCAACAAAGACATAAATAAACAACTCAGTATCATTGAAGAGTTATTATCTAATAAATTGTATTGTCTTAATGGTTTAGCCAAAGGGTTTGGCACTACAAAATATTTAGAGTTACGAGCAAAAGCGGTATTACAAAAAAGCATTGTACCAACTGTAAAAAAAGAGTATGCAGATACGACGGAACATCCTATATTGTTTTCGAAATTGCGAGCGTTACGTTCTGTTTTTGCAGAACAAGAAGATGTGGCACACTTTCAGGTTTTTACTCAAAAATCATTGTATGGCATGTGCGAATTACTTCCTGTAACCGCAAAACAGTTACGTGTAATTAACGGCATGGGAAAAATAAGAGTTCAAAAATATGGTGAGGACATTCTGGAAATTATCAAAGATTATTGCGATAATAATACCATTGAATTAAAAGTAGACACTCCAGAAAAATCAAAAACTAAAAAAGGAAAGACTCAAGAAATTTCACTTGAGTTATTTAAAAGTGGGTTGACCATTTCTGAAATTGCAAAAGAAAGAGAGTTAACAAAAGCCACTATTGAAGGGCATTTGGTGAAGTTTATACCGACGGGCGAAATTGATATTACAGACCTCATTTCCGAAGAAAAATATTTAGAGCTGGAAAAAATATTAACCATTACAAAATTTAGTAGTATAACGGAGCTTAAAAATAAAATAGACGATAAATTTAGCTATAATGATATAAGGTTGGTGGCGAGAGATATAGAGCGTTAATAAAAGAACCTTGTTTCAAACTCATAAATGAGCTAGGAGAAACAAGGTTCATATAATTGATTAATAGCACTGCTAAAATCACATATATTTACGAGTCAATCTTAAAAATACTGTAACTAACTAAAAAACCTACATGACTGGTAAGGTTTTACAAAAACCATAGTTTAACTGTATTTTACTTTTCTCAATATTCTGATAGATTCCTTGTACAAGGTATAAACTTCCTCGCTATAAGATTTTAAATATGGCTTAGACTCATGTAGTTTGTCAATAGCGTCATGAAATAAATTGAGATAGCAAATTAAATACGTAACTGGCAAGTTTTTTAAATCGTGCTCTTCGTTTTTGTTGAGTGTAATGCTTTTTTTTAACTTTTCTAAAATGGCATTGTTCGCATTAAAAATATGGTGCAGTACTTTTTTGTCATATTGGGGTGGTTCAAATAACAGTTTAGTTTCAATATTATAACCTGCATTGTCTTCAAATTTTATAAGAGTTTCTTCAAGCGGATAATATGTATTAGAATTTTGAAAACCTAAATTGACATATTCAATGATTTTGAAAGAATCTTCATTATATGATATTGAAACTTCATCTAAAGTTGAAAAAAAGAGCCTAACCTGTTCATTTATAAGTTCTATATCTACCCTAGAATAAAAAATCTCACTCTTTACCTCTTTTTTTTGGCCCGCCCAGCACATAACAAAATATTCTTTGAAGACCTTATATTGTGGATTAAAATCCTGACGTTTATTTAAGAAATCAAAAACACCATCAAGTGTGTATTGGATATTATTCTGTGCATGATTCTCTATGGCGGATACAATTTCAGAATTAACATCTTTAATCTCAATATCAAATACTTTGGGCATACTCATACTTCCATCCCTAAAAAACACTGAACCTCCGTAATATTTCCAAATATTCTTACGCAACGAAGTGATTTGGTTTATAGGTCTTATTGTCACTAAACCAACAACTTTGTCATCTGTTAAATGAGGAAAGGGAATATTTTCATACTGTACTATTGGCGGATTTGAAAGATAAGCATTGATGAGGTTTTGTATTTTACTGTCGTCAAAAAATTCAACTCCTATAATTTTATTATCCTCATCTTCAACCCCAATAACGATATACGAATTGTTTTTTGGATTACTATTGGATAGCGCACAAATGTGTTTTAAAAATTTGGCCTTTCCCTCCTTAACACTAATATCAATTTTTCGCTTTTTATCATAAAAACTATTCTCATCATTGTGAGCTAATAAGTGTTTAATTAAAAGGCGTTTGTTAATCATATACATTCTCCGCGTAAGCGGAAATTTCATTGTTGTTATACTTTTGTGACTTGTTTAAGGGACTTTATGTCCTTGGCTAGCAATTAAGATAGAAAACCAATCTTCCAATTCTAAATCTATAGCAATGGCCTCATTCGCCTTGGAAATTCTTGTTTTGTCAGTTGTGCCAATTACTGGATATATGTTGGAAGGATGTTTTAAAATCCAAGCTAAAAGCAATTGGTCTTCCGTGGCGTTGTATTTATCCATGAGTTGACCTAACTGCTTGTGGATGCGTCTAGTCTGCTCAGTATCTTCTCTAAAAATAGAACCCAATGGAGACCATGCCATTGGCTTAATTTTTTTAAGCACCATTTGATCTAAGGAGCCGTTATGTAAAGCATCATGACTTGTAAGCGAAAATTCAATTTGATTGATTGTGACCGGAACCTTGCTGGAGATAAGATCCACTTGTGAGGGCGTGAAATTAGAAACACCAAAATTCTTGATTTTTCCATCTTGCGCAAGTTTTGCAATGGCTTCCATGACTTCAGTTGGTTGCATTAAAGGACTAGGCCTATGTAAAAGTAGCGCATCTAAATAATCTGTTTTTAAATTTTTCAAGGACTCTTCAACCGACCAAATAATGTACTCTTTTGAATAATTATAATGCTTAATGATGTTTGACCTGTTACCATCAACATTTTGTATACCACATTTGCTTATTAATTGAATATTCTCTCTCTTGATATCTATACTATTCAGGGCATTACCAAAATCCATTTCGGTAGTGTAGCCACCATAAATATCGGCATGATCAAAGGTTGCAATATCATTTTCTAAGCAATGGTGAATAAGACTTACCATATCAGTTGTGTTCAATTGTTTTCCCCAACTGCCCCAATTCATTACACCTGATATGATTCTTGAAAATTTAGTTTTTGTCATGACAAGTAGATTTGTGCATTAAAAATAATAAAGAAAACATTATAAAGTCTTATAAAGGCTGGAATTTTTAACCAATTATTAACAGCAACCTATAAAAAATTTTAACAATTTGCGGTGTTAAAAAATGTGAGTTATATTCACGCTTTCAAAAAAATTACAAAATGATAGAAGATACAAGTACAATTGACATTAAAACCATTAATGAGAAAATAGAAAAGGAGAGTGCTTTTGTTGATTTACTAACGTTGGAAATGAATAAAGTAATTGTAGGCCAGAAGCATATGATTGAGCGCTTGCTTATTGGTTTATTAGGTCAAGGCCATATTTTACTTGAAGGCGTTCCAGGATTAGCAAAAACGTTGGCTATTAATACACTATCTCAGGCGGTTGATGGGAGTTTTAGTAGAATTCAATTTACACCAGACTTACTGCCAGCTGATGTTACTGGAACGCTAATTTATAACATGAAAGTCAACGATTTCTCTATCAAAAAAGGACCTATTTTTGCAAACTTTGTTCTTGCTGATGAGATTAACCGCGCACCTGCTAAAGTTCAATCAGCTTTGTTAGAGGCTATGCAAGAAAAACAAGTTACTATTGGGGATGAAACCTTTATTTTAGATAAACCCTTTTTAGTAATGGCAACCCAAAATCCTATTGAACAAGAAGGAACTTATCCATTACCTGAAGCCCAGGTTGACCGTTTTATGTTAAAAACAGTGATTGATTACCCTAAAATGGATGAGGAACAGATGATTGTTCGTGCTAACTTAAAAGGAGACTTTGAAAAAGTAAACCCAGTAATTTCCATAAAGCAAATTTTACAAGCGCAGAAAACAGTTCGTGAAGTCTATATGGATGAGAAAATTGAAAAATATATTCTTGATATCGTATTTGCAACGCGTTATCCAGAAAAATATAAACTCGCCGATTTAAAACCATTAATTTCTTTTGGAGCATCCCCTCGTGGAAGTATAAACTTGGCCATGGCTGCTAAATGTTATGCGTTTATAAAGCGTCGTGGTTATGTAATCCCAGAAGATGTTCGTGCTATCGTTCATGATGTATTACGTCACAGAATTGGCATTACTTACGAGGCAGAAGCCGAAAATGTAACTTCAGAAGACATCATCAATAAAATTGTAAACGAAATAGAAGTGCCATAGTAGTCTCTTAATTTTAGCTTACAAATTAATGTTGATTGAACCATGGATACTAAAGAATTACTAAAAAAAGTACGAAAAATTGAGATTAAGACACGTCGGTTGTCTGATCATATTTTTGGAGGAGAATATCATTCTACCTTCAAAGGGCGTGGTATGACTTTTAGTGAAGTACGCCAATATCAATACGGTGATGACGTAAGAAATATTGATTGGAATGTAACAGCTCGTTATAACGAACCTTTTATAAAAGTTTTTGAAGAAGAGCGAGAGCTTACCATGATGTTGATGGTAGATATTTCAGGGTCTGAACTTTTTGGAACTGAAGAGCAATTTAAAAATGAAGTAGTGACAGAAATTGCAGCAACACTTGCTTTTTCTGCAACACAGAACAATGATAAAATTGGGCTCATTCTATTTTCGGATGAGGTCGAGTTATATATTCCGCCCAAAAAAGGACGCTCACATGTGCTTCGGATTATTCGGGAGTTAATTGAGTTTCATCCAAAAAGTAAAAAAACGAATTTTGTAGAGGCCTTGAAGTTTTTGTCGAACGTCATGAAGAAAAAGGCTATCGTTTTTGTGTTGTCTGATTTTATTACTGATGACTATAAACAGACACTTAAAATTGTATCAGGGAAGCATGATGTTACTGGTATAAGAGTTTATGATAAAGGCGAGGAATCTATTCCAAATTTAGGAATGGTCCAAATGCAAGACGAAGAATCAGGAGAGTTGCTATTGGTAAACACAGCTTCGAAAAAAGTAAGATTAAATTATAGCAAATATTACCATGAAAAAGTAGAATATTATAGAGATAGTTTCACCAAATCTGGTGCTGGAATTATAAATTGTAGAGTTGATGAGAGTTACGTAAAAAAACTTTTAGGATATTTTAAACGAAGAGGATAAAAATTGATGACTTACAGTTATAGACATTACAATATTTTAAATAGAGGGCAGATGCCATATAAGGGGTATAGCATAGCTGCTATTTTTTATTTTTTATTTTTTTCATTCAATCTTTTTGCACAACAACCAAAGGTTACTATAGATTCTACATCTATAAAAATTGGTGAGCAAATAACCTATCAAATTCAAGTTGAAGTAGATACAACAACGCTTGTTGTTTTCCCCGAAGGACAGACATTTTTGCCTCTAGAAATAATAGAGTCTTATAAGGTGGATGCCACAAAGCACAATGATAAATTCAATTTGATTAAAAGATACGGTCTAACACAATTTGATTCCGGAACCTACACAATCCCAAGACAAAAGATTCTTATCGGAGATTTGGCAGTGTATACAGATTCTTTGCAAGTAGAAGTAAACACAATCGTTGTAGACACTACACAACAGCCATTATATACCATTAAACCAATTATAGATGTCGATAAAAGTCCAAGTAAATGGTGGCTATATGTTCTGTTGACTCTTTTAATTTTAAGTGTAATAGGATTTTTAATGTATTGGTTTATTTGGCGTGAAAAACCAATGACGGAAGAGGAAAAAGTGGCATTACTTCCGCCTTATGAAAGGGCAAAACTAGCACTTCAGGAATTAGACAATACAGATTATTTAGAGAATCAAGAAATTAAAAAATACTATTCTGAGTTGACAGGTATTATTAGAAAATATCTTGACGAAAAAGTTTACGATCACTCTCTTGAAAGCACTACTGAACAGCTAATAAGTAGGCTCCATCTTTTAAAAGATGGAAATCAAATTGACCTTAGCAAAGAAGATATTGCCAATATTGATAGTATATTGAAACGGGCAGATTTGGTAAAATTTGCCAAGTCAAAACCAGATATAGAACTTGCAAAGTTAGATAGAAATACTATTGATATCGAAATTGACCATGTTAAAGAAGCTCTGCCAGAGCCTAATGAAGAAGAGCGCTTGGAGGACTTAAAATATCAGGAGGAATTAGCCATCAAGAAGAAAAGGCGTAAAATAATCATTACTGTTGCGGTATCTCTATTACTTATCATTGGAACGTTTGTTGGGTTTACAATTAACTATGGATTTAGCTATGTTAAGGATAGTATCATTGGTCACCCGAGCAAGGAGTTGCTAGAAGAAAAAGAATGGATAACGAGTGAGTACGGTGCGCCTGGAATAACAATTTCAACACCTAAAGTGCTTGAGCGCATGTCGGTAAATTTACCAGAACAGTTGGAAGGCAAAGTAAAAGTAACAATGTTTGGCTATGGTAGTTTGTTGGAGCAATTTAATGTAGCGGTAAGCACTACAAAATTTGCAAGTGCAGAACCACCAGACCCAGCAAATCAAAAAGAAGATTCAAATAACCAAATAGATTTAAACCAAGCGGCAGAAGGTAACCTCAAAACCTTTGAGCAAAATGGAGTGCAAAACTTAATCACAAAAAACGAGCAGTTTATAACACCAAACGGGCAAGAAGGCCTAAAAACTTTTGGAACTGCAGATTTTCCAGTTCCTAGACAGGATAATTTTGAAAAAGGGCAATATGTGCTATTAGGGTTTACAACTCAAAATATTTTACAGCAGGTCATTATAACTTGGAGAGAGGGTGATGTTTATGCAGATCAGATTGTGGATAGAATCTTAAATTCTATTGAATTAATAAAACTAGAAGAGAAAGAATAAATGTTAGAAGGGATAGAATTTTTAAATAAACAAATGTTTTGGGTGTTTTTAGCATTACCATTTGCTATCCTATGGTATGTTTTTAAACATAAAAACCAAACGGCTGAATTTAAGATATCCAGTATCAAAGGATTTAAAACAGGAAATTCTTGGCTTCCAAAACTTAAGCATCTATTGTTTGTTCTACGCTTATGTGCTTTGGGATTCCTTATTTTAGCATTGGCGAGACCACAAACCGTAGACGTATCTACAAAAACAAAGACGACCCGTGGGATAGACATTGTGATGGCCATTGATGTTTCTGCAAGTATGTTGGCAAAAGATTTAAAACCTAATAGATTAGAAGCCTTAAAAATTGTTGCTGCTGAGTTTATTAAAGGGCGACCAAATGACAGGATTGGCTTGGTTGAATATGCAGGAGAGAGTTATACTAAAACTCCAATTACGAGTGACAAATCTATTGTGCTTCGGTCTTTAAGAGACATTAAATATAATACCATAATTGATGGCGGCACGGCTATAGGCATGGGGTTGGCAACTTCTGTAAATAGGTTAAAAGATAGTAAAGCTAAAAGTAAAATTATTATTTTATTGACAGACGGGGTGAACAATTCTGGATTTATCGATCCAAATACGGCGAGTGAATTAGCGGTAGAGTACGGAATTAAAACCTATACTATTGGATTAGGTACAAATGGAATGGCTTTGTCTCCAATTTCTATTTTGCAAAACGGCAATTTTCAATATGCCCGTATACAAGTGGAAATTGATGAAGAGTTATTAATAGAAATAGCCAAAGTTACCGGAGGGCAATACTTTAGAGCGACGGATAACAAGAAATTAAAAGAAATCTATAAAGAAATAAATAAGCTAGAAAAAACAGATGTTGAGGAGTTTAAATTTTATAATTATGAAGAAAAATTTAGACTATTAGTTCTTTTAGCTGGGTTCTTATTGCTTATAGAGTTGTTGTTAAGATTTACAATTTTTAGAAGTTTTGTATAGATGCAATTAGAAGAAAAAATATGGTTCTGGCTTTTACTCATTATTCCCGTAATAGTGATGTTCTTTTTGGTGCTTCAATTATGGAAACGACATGCTCAAAAAAAATTCGCTAATAAAATAATGCTTAAAAGATTAAGCCCTAATTGTTCTTTATTTAAGTCAATCTTAAAATTGGCAGTATTGTGTTTGGCATTTGCATGTTTGATATTAGCATTAGTTAACCCGAAAATTGGAACAAAGCTAGAAACCATTAAACGGCAAGGTGTAGATATTGTTTTTGCAGTAGATGTCTCTAAAAGTATGTTGGCCGAAGATATTGCACCTAATCGTTTGGAAAAATCAAAACAATTGGTAACACAAATAATTAACAATTTGGCTAGTGATCGAGTTGGGATTATTGCATATGCCGGTAAAGCCTTTCCACAATTACCAATTACTACTGATTATGCTTCGGCAAAAATGTTTTTGCAAGGCATGAATACCGAAATGCTGTCGTCCCAGGGGACAGCTATAGATGAGGCCATTAATTTGGCTAAAACTTACTATGATGACGATGAGCAAACCAATCGTGTACTCATAATTATCTCCGATGGAGAAGATCATAACAGCATCGCCGCTAACGTTGCTGAAGAAGCAAGTGACGAAGGCATTAAGATATTCACTATTGGTGTGGGCAGAACAAAAGGCGCTCCAATTCCTATTAAGCGAAACGGTATTGTACTTAATTACAAAAAAGATAATGCAGGAGAAACGGTTATCACTAAACTTAATGAAGAAACCCTTATTGATATTGCTAAGGAAGCAAATGGGCAATACATTAATGGCAACAATACAAGTGAAGTTGTTGAATCTATTAGAGAGATATTAAATAAAATGGACAAAAAAGAGTTTGAAGCCAAACAATTTGCCGAATATAAAGATCAATTTCAATGGTTTCTTGCGTTTGGTATTTTGTTGTTGTGCATCGATATATTTTTACTGGAACGTAAGACAGCTTGGTTAAATCGGCTAAATTTATTTAACGAAAACTTATGATGATGTCATACAAAAAATCATTATTATTAGATATAAATCGACAAAATTCTAGACGTTTTTATGTAATGAAAAATGCTTTAACTCTTATATTAATTTTCAGTATGTCCTTTACTTTTGCTCAGGATAAGGATAAAGCTTTGCAAAAATCCAATGACTTTGTTTACGAAGGTAATGTCTTGGTAAAAAAAGATTTTATAGCAAGTGAAAAGGAATATAGAAAAGCACTATCAAAAAAGGCAAACAACATAAATGGGGCGTATAACTTAGGGAATGCTTACTACGAGAAAGGAAATTTTGATGAAGCATTATTACGTCATATTGAAGCATCCAAACTAGCAGTTACTAAAGAACAAAAACATAAAGCATTCCATAATATAGGGAATGCTTTAATGCAACAAAAGATGTGCAAAGAAGCTGTTGAAGCGTTTAAAAATGCACTCCGTAGTAATCCTACTGATGAGGAAACAAGATACAATCTTGTTGTTGCTCAAGAATGCGCTAGAGAGCAACAGAATAACGAAGATAAAAACAAGGACAAAGAAGAGGAAGATAAAAAAGACGAGAATAAGGACGATGATAAAAAGAAGGATGATGAGAATAAAAAGGATGATGGCGATGAAGACAAAAAGGAAGGTGATGATAAGAAAGATAAAGACGGCAAGCCTAAAGATGAGAAAGATGATAAAAAGGAAGGAGATCCTAAAAACAAAAAAGAGCAGCAACAACCTCAACCTGGGAAGTTATCACCCCAGCAAGTTAAAAACTTGTTAGAAGCCATGAGTAATGAAGAAAAAAAGGTTCAGAAAAAAATAAATGCTAAAAAAGCCAAAGGGAAAAAGACAAAGGCCGAAAAAGATTGGTAATAAAATGAAATTTAAGCTATATATAATTGTTTTTTTAATTACTAGTTTAGCTTCTGCTCAGGTTTCATTTGAAGCTAAAGTGAGCAAAAAAAAGCTAGGCGTAAATGAGCGTTTACGTGTAGATTTTATAATGAATGAAGATGGGGATAACTTCAATCCTCCAAGTTTTCAGAATTTCACGATAGTAGGAGGTCCTAGTCAAGCCATTAATAATTCATGGATAAACGGGGTAAAATCATTTTCCAAAACCTACAGTTATTTTTTAGCTCCTAAAAAACGAGGAAAATTTACTATCAGCCAATCTACAATAGAAATTGAAGGAGAAGTATACAAAACGCTTCCTGTTACTATTGTGGTTACTGCAGCGGTAGATAAACCAAAAGACCCTAACGATCCTAATTATATTGCATCACAAAATATTCATTTGGTGGCAGAAGTTTCTAAAACAAACCCTTATTTAAACGAAGCAATCACCGTTGTTTATAAGCTGTACATATCACCAGATACAGGAGTCGATACTTGGCGTGAACTAGATAACCCAAGATATAGTGATTTTTGGAGCCAGAATATAAATATGAAGGGCTTAAAATTAGTAAACAGCACATATAAGGGAGAAGATTATCGTTATGTCGTACTTCGAAAAACGGTACTTTATCCACAAAAAACAGGAAAACTAAACATAGAGCCATTGACCTTAAATATAAGGGTTAAAGTACCTACCAATCGACGAGATATTTTTGGCAGTAGATTATTAAAAACAGTTCAGCGAACAGTTGCGGCAGGTAATAGAACAATCAATGTAAAACCTTTACCGGAACAAGGAAGACCAGAGGATTTCAAGGGAGCTGTTGGAGATTTTGATTTTACGGTTACAACAGACAAAAGCCAATTAAAGGCTACAGAGGCATTACAAGCTAAGGTTCAGGTTTCTGGTAAAGGAAATCTTAAACTTTTTAAACTACCAAAACTCAATCTACCAAGTTCTCTTGAGGTTTACGAGCCAGAGCATGACGAGAATGTATCGACCAACCTGGAGGGTATGCAAGGGAGTATATCTGATTCTTATACCATTGTTCCTTCTTATCAGGGTAAATATCCAATACCAAAAGTAACTTTTTCGTATTTCGATTTAAAATCAGAGCGTTATAAAACAATTACTTCTGACGAATTAGTTATCAACGTAAACGAAGGACCAACTAATGAGAATGTAAATAATAAAGCAAACCCTTTGGGTAATAATAAACAGCCTGTACAATTTTCTGACAATCAGTTTTTATCTTTTAAAACAACAACAAATTTTGAAGACATGGAACAATCACATTTCTTTAAATCTAAATTGTTTTGGGCATCATTGTTATTACCTTTCTTGATAATTCCTATTGCCATATTTGCTAGGCATAAAAAAGATGAAAGAGATAGTGATATCGTAGGAAATAAGATAAGAAGAGCTAATAAGTTAGCACGAAAATATTTAGGTGAAGCAAAAAAATCACTAGGCATCAAAGACGTTTTTTACAATGCGCTAGAGAGAGCACTGCATAACTATTTAAAATCGAAACTTAATATAGAAACCAGTGAATTTAGTAAAGATAAGATTCAGCAATTATTAAAAGAAAAGGCAGCAAGTGACACTGCAAACATTGAATTCATTAATTTATTAGAAAACTGTGAACTGGCGAGATATACACCGTTTTCCAATGTTGAAATGCAGCAGGATTATGATAAAGCAGCCAGTGTAATATCAACAATTGATAAGAAAATAAGGTAAAGCATTACGAGATAAGAAGATTGCATAAAATGAAGAAGACATTATACATCATAATCTTTTTAGTGAGTGGATTAATATCTGCTCAAAATGACGAGTTGTTTACAAAAGGGAATAGTCTATACAATGATGGAAACTATCAAGAGGCTATTTTGTCTTACGGGGAGATTTTGAAAAATGGAGTACATTCTAGTGAGCTATATTTTAATCTTGCAAATGCGTATTACAAGACCAATAGAGTAGCGCCAAGTATATATTATTATGAAAAAGCGCTGCAATTAGCGCCTAATAATAATGATATTAAACAAAATCTATCGTTCGCTAAAAACATGACTCTTGACGATATTGAGAGTGTTCCAGAAATTGGCCTCTCTAAAGTATTTAAAGGCGTTGTAAATCTATTTACCTTTGATTTTTGGGCCAAACTTGGTGTTGGGATGGTGTTTTTGTTCGTCGTATTATCATTAGGGTACTACTTTTCGTATTCTACTACAAAAAAGCGATTATCTTTTTTAGGAGGCGTTTTCGCTTTAGGCCTAGTCTTTGTTACACTATTTTTTGCTTTTCAAAAGTACAAGTATGAACAAAATAATAATCCAGCTATTGTATTTGCTCAACAAAGCGATGTAAAAACTGAGCCTAATTTAAGAAGCGAGATTACCTTTACATTACATGAAGGCACTAAGGTTCAAGCTTTAGAGAATTATGACAAAAACTGGACTAAAATAAAACTTTCAGATGGAAAGACGGGTTGGATTGCAACAGAAGACATTAAACTGTTGAAGAATTTTTAAATTTTATTTAACAAAATAATCATTATATTTGCCTTTCAAAATATTTTAAATGAACAAATCAGTCATAGCTTTAATTTTCTCATTTATGTTTGCATCAATTACAATTGTGCCAAATATACTTGCTGTAGTAGATGATAACTATGACATTTCTATTCTTATAGATTCCAACGAAGAAGAAAAGGAAAATGAGAAAAACAAAGATATTGAAGTTTTTGTGTTAGAGATTTATGTCGAGGAGGCCAACCTCTTAGGTTCTGAAAATACAAAAATCAGGGGTTATTACTTTAATAATTATCTAAGACCACACTTGAATCTTATTTCTCCTCCTCCCGAATCCAATATATTATAAATCGATTTTTTTGGCTATTAAATTAGCCTTGAATGAATTTTTTCAAAGACTCTTAATTTTTTAAGAATTAAAGAGTAATTTAATTTATAATATGTTTAAAAGTATTAAGAATGACTTACCAGCGAGTATAGTCGTATTTTTTGTTGCATTACCATTATGTTTAGGTATTGCATTAGCAAGCGGAGCTCCACTTTTTTCAGGTTTAATTGCGGGAATTGTTGGTGGAGTTGTAGTAGGATCTTTAAGTGGTTCTAAAATTGGAGTAAGTGGTCCAGCAGCAGGACTTGCAGCAATAGTATTATCTGCCATTGCCACATTAGGAAGTTATGAAAACTTCTTAGTAGCTGTCGTTTTAGGTGGAATAATTCAGTTGCTATTTGGAGCTTTAAAAGCTGGAATTATTGGATATTATTTTCCATCTTCGGTAATTAAAGGAATGCTAACGGGAATTGGAATAATAATAATTTTAAAACAAATCCCTCACTTTTTTGGTTATGATAAAGCATTTACACTTTTTAAAGGAAGTGGAGAAAGCACGCTTACTCAAATAATAAATATTTTTGATTATATTCAATTAGGGCCGACATTAATAGGAGTTATTGGATTAGCAATACTATTACTATGGGATAAAGTATTATCCAAAAAAGGCAAAATATTTCAATTAGTCCAAGGACCTTTGGTAGCTGTTGTTGTAAGTATTGTTTTCTGTTTACTTACAAAGTCGAGTGAAACATTAGCAATTTCAGATTCTCATTTAGTAAGTGTTCCGGTACCAGAAGATGCATTATCTTTTTTGGCACAATTTAGCTTTCCAAATTTTAGCGCAATAACTAATCCTGATATTTGGATAATAGCATTTACCATTGCGCTTGTAGCAAGTTTGGAAACACTATTGTGTGTTGAAGCTACTGATAAATTAGATCCAAATAAAAATGTGACTCCAACTAATAGAGAATTATTAGCTCAAGGAACTGGAAATATCATTTCTGGAATGATTGGTGGCTTGCCAATTACTCAAGTTATTGTAAGAAGTTCTGCAAATATCCAGTCAGGAGGACGCAGCAAATTGTCTGCTATTATACATGGTTTCTTTTTACTTATATCTGTTATAATTATACCGAATTTACTGAATATGATTCCATTATCTGTTCTGGCAGCAGTACTATTTATAGTTGGTTATAAGTTGGCCAAACCAGCCTTATTTAAAAAGATGTATGATTTAGGTTGGAAACAATTTATACCATTTACAGTTACTGTTTTAGGGATTGTATTCATAGACTTACTATATGGTATAGGTTTAGGGCTGGCCGTTGGTGTTGTTGTGATACTTATAAAGAGCTATCAGAATTCTCATTTTTTGCACAAAGAAGGTGAAGATATTGATGATGGAAAAATAAAAATGACTCTTGCAGAAGAAGTCACCTTTTTTAATAAAGGAGCAATTTTAAAAGAGCTAGATGCATTACCTCAAAATTCTTTTTTAGAGTTAGATGTAAGAAAAACAAGATATTTAGATAATGACATTATCGAGATTCTTGATGACTTTGCTTACAAGGCACAACAAAGGAATATATATATAAAACTAACTTCTGAAAGAGGTGTTGTTGAAAACCCAGACAGTTATATTGAATTTTTTAAACTAAGACCACTAAACGTATAATCAATTTTAAAACTTATAAAAATGAAAGCACATACAAAAGAAACACAGGCAACAATGACGCCTCAAAAGTCATTAGAGTATTTAAAAGAAGGAAACCTTAGGTTTCAAAATAATTTAAAAGCAAACAGGAACCTTTTAGAACAAGTAAACGACACAAGTGATGGCCAATTTCCGTTTGCAACAGTATTAAGTTGTATAGACTCAAGAGTATCAGCTGAACTTGTATTTGACCAAGGACTTGGTGATATTTTCAGTGTTCGTATTGCAGGTAATTTTGTAAACTCTGATATTTTAGGAAGCATGGAATTTGCTTGTAAATTGGCAGGAACAAAGCTAATTGTTGTTTTAGGTCATACTGCATGTGGTGCGGTAAAAGGCGCATGTGATGATGCAAGATTAGGAAACTTAACAGGCATGTTAGCTAAAATTAAACCAGCAGTTAAAGCAGTAGTTGAACCTAAAGACCCTAGTGTTCGTAACTCAAAAAATAGTGAGTTTGTTGATAATGTTTCTGCTAAAAACGTTCAGCTTACTATTGATAGAATCATAGAAGAAAGTGATGTTCTTTCAGAAATGCAAAATAATGGTGAAATAAAAATTATTGGAGCTATGTACGATATTAATACGGGAGCAGTTAATTTCTTTGATTAAACAAGTGGGTTTGAAAAAGGTAAATATAAAATTGAAAGTAGCAGTGTTAGCGTTTATGTTGACACTGCCTTTTATTGGTTTTAGTCAAGACAGTAATTTCGGTAATTGGCTTATTTATATTGGTAATAAAAAATTAAATTCTAAATGGAACATACACAATGAAGTCCAATATAGAAATTACAATGCCGTCGGCGATTTAGAACAACTACTTCTGCGAACTGGAGTTGGGTATACATTTAATGAAAAGAAGAATAATTTACTTTTGGGTTATGGTTATATACTTTCAGAAAATTATGCAGGTAATACAGACAACAAAGTGTCTGTTAACGAGCATAGAATTTTCCAACAGTTTACTTCTAAGCAAAGCATAGGAATTGTAAATTTAAACCACCGCTATCGGTTTGAACAACGTTTTGTTGAAGATGATTTTAAACTACGCTTTCGGTATTTTTTAAGTTTTAATGTACCTTTAAGTAAAAAGGAATCGAACAAATTTTACTTATCTGCATACAATGAAATATTTCTAAATACAGAAAGTGCAGTTTTCGACAGGAATCGGATATATGGTGGTCTAGGGTTTAAAATCAATAAGAACATCAAACTAGAAGCAGGCTATATGAATCAATTTTTTGAAACTTCTGACAGAGACCAATTCAATTTAATAACGTTTGTAAACTTTTAAACAAAATTCAAAAACTAACAATTAAAAAAATGAAAAATTTATTCTCAAATTTACGTGGTGATGCGTTTGGTGGTATTACTGCTGGCATTGTTGCGTTACCTTTGGCTTTGGCCTTTGGGGTATCATCTGGTTTAGGGCCAAGTGCAGGGCTATATGGAGCTATTTTTATTAGCTTTTTTGCCGCTCTTTTCGGAGGAACAAGCACTCAAATCTCCGGGCCAACGGCACCAATGACTGCGGTAAGCATGGTAGTTATTGCTGCAATTATCGTTGCTAATGATGGAAGCGTAGATAAAGCATTGCCAATCATTTTAGCAGTATTTCTATTGGCTGGGCTTATGCAGATTGGTCTTGGTATGATAGGTATTGGACAATACATTCGGTTTATTCCATATCCTGTGGTTTCGGGGTTTATGACCGCCATAGGGGTTATAATTTTAATTACTCAAATACTACCTTCAATTGGATATTATCCAAAAGAAGATACGCAATTTGTTGAACAGTTTAAACCACAAGCCGAAGAACTTATTTTAGAAAACATTTTAAAAGATGAAGCTGGCGAAGGTATTTTAGTTCTTGAGAATTTTAAAGAAACAATTGATAGGGCTGAACAAATTACACCTACAGATATCTTAAATGAATCTCAAACACTAGCATCAAAAGAGGCTTCAGGCGTTTTGGGTGCTATAAAAGTGCTACCAAGAGCTTTAAAAAATATAAGCTGGTTAGAACTCATACTTGCATTGAGCACTATTTTCATTATTTATGGCTTTAAACGGATTACTAAAGTCATTCCAAGTACATTGGTCGCTTTAGTCGTCGTTTCTGGAATCGCAATAGGTTTTGGGCTAGACTACAGACCAATAGAAGAAATTCCGAGCGGGTTGCCAATACCTAATTTAGAAATTTTTACAAGCTTTAGTTTTGGTAGTATTTCACCTTATATTTTCACCGCTCTAACCTTGGCATTATTAGGAGCTATAGATTCACTTTTAACAAGCGTTGTAGCTGATAATATGACCAAAACCAAACATAAGCCAAATAAGGAATTAGTTGGTCAAGGTATTGGAAATAGTATTGCTGCAGTTTTTGGTGGAATTCCTGGTGCAGGGGCAACTATTCGAACAGTTGTTAATATTAATTCTGGTGGTAAAACACGTTTATCTGGAATGATTGCTGGCGTTATGTTATTTATAATATTACTGGCATTAGCACCTTTGGCATCAAAAATCCCTGCCGCTGTTCTTGCGGGAATTTTAATTACTGTAGGTATTGGCGTTATGGATTATAAAGGCTTAAAAGCTATTCCTAACTTACCTAGAGATGTAAAAGTGGGGCCATTTAAACTAAGTTCAGAAGTGATTATTATGCTTGTAGTATTAGTGCTTTCGACATTCTGGAATTTAGTTTATGCAGTCGGAATTGGGTTAGTAATAGCATCGTTAATGTTTATGAAAAAAATTGGTGATCTTACAGGAGAACGTAGTGATGTTAAGGCCTTAAAAGAAGAAGCTTGGGACGATGAAACGGATTTCCCAGAAAACTTAAAGGAAGAAGTTTTTATTAAACATATTAAAGGACCCTTGTTTTTTGGGTCAACTAGTAATTTTCAGCAGCTTACACTTCAAATCCCAGATACGGCTCATCATGTTATTATGAGATTAGATAGAATGCAATATATGGATCAATCTGGATTGTATGCCATGGAAGATATGTTGCAAGATCTTCAAGAGAAAGGAATTGATGTTCTTTTTGTAGACCTACTTAAACAACCCAGATACATGATGGAACGAATTGATATTATTCCAGATTTCATTCCTGAAGAGCATATTTTTAATAGCTTTACGGATTGCGTTAATTGGATAAAATCCAAAAATGATTACATCAATAAATAGTAGTGATTATGAATTTAGATAAAGTTTTTGAAAATAATAAGCAATGGATTAAAGATAAACTATCTGTTGATGATAACTATTTTAATAATTTAGGTCAAGGACAAAACCCTGAATTGCTGTACATAGGATGTTCAGATAGTCGAGTAACTGCTGAAGATTTAATGGGTTTAGGCCCTGGGGAAGTTTTTGTTCACCGGAATATCGCCAATATGGTGATTAGCATAGATTTAAATGCAATGTCTGTTTTAAATTATGCGGTAGAGCATCTTAAGGTAAATCATGTAGTAGTCTGTGGTCATTATGCCTGTGGAGGAGTTAAGGCCGCAATGCAATCCTCAGATTTGGGAATTTTAAACCCATGGCTCAGAAATATTAGAGATGTATATCGTATTCACAAAGGTGAATTGAATGCTATAGAAGATGAGGACAAAAAATATGATAGACTTGTAGAGCTTAACGTAAAGGAGCAATGTGTTAATTTAATAAAAACCGCAGCTGTTCAAAAAGCATATAGAGATAGAGGATTACAAGTACATGGTTGGGTATTTGATGTACATTCGGGAGAATTAATTGATTTAAAAATTGATTTTGAAAAATACCTGAAAGACATCATGGAAATCTATCATTTAGACTAAAACAAAAAAGAGCCACTCATTGAGTGGCTCTTTTTTGTTTTATATTAGAAGCTGTTTCTTCCCTGACCTGAACTTCTTTTATAATATATGGGAATATAATCGGAGCCAAAGATCGTACAGGCTCATATAGCATAGACTCCTGCATCTCGTTGTCTTCTATAAAAGGAATTGTTCTATTCATTTTATCAAGAACCATAAGTACAATGCTTAATATTAATCCGATTTTTAACGCCCCAAATACAGCGCCCAACAATTTGTTTAATATGCCTAAAGCGGCAAAATCCGCCAATTTTGTCAATGCCTTTCCAGCCAAAGAAATTGCGATTACAATAATTACAAAAGTAATTGCAAAAGCAGTAATGTTAATTGTTTGCTCGCTCCATTCCACCTTGCTTTGCAAAAAATCTGCTGCAAAATCACTAAAATGAATAGCCCCAAAAACCCCGGCTATTAAAGCAACTAAAGAGGCTACTTCTACAAAGAGACCTTTAGAAAGACCACGAATAAGTCCAAATAAAATGAGGGCACCTAAAATGATATCTAAAATATTCATTTATCTAAAATTTTACAACTAATTGATTTTTAATTATATCGGTTGGTAATAACCTTTGTTTACCAAAAGGCCCATTATGGACTAACAAACCTACATATTTTTATTTCAATTTGGAAAAAATAAACTCCAGTAGTATAATAATAACGATAGAGTTTCTTTAGTATTTTATAAGATAGTAACTTTGTAGAATATTAATAATGAGATTTCCATTTTCACGGAAAATAAACATGGCTAGAGACGAAGAATTAAAACAACGATGGGATGCTGTAGTGAAAAAACTTTCAGCACAATTTGCAGAAGGAGATATCCTGGATTTAGATGCAATTATATATTTAATTGGCGTTCAAGAATTAGGGCAATTGCATAGAGAGTTTAAAAAAGATGATAAGTTAAGCCTCATGCATATTGCTATTTGTAAACTTTTAGAACCTTATGGATATTATGAATTCGAATATTATGACGATGATGGCTGGCCACATTATATTACAAAAGAAGAACTACCGAATTTAAAAGCTGGCGAGCAGAGTGTGCTGATGAAAGAAGCCATTGTAAACTATTTTCTACATGCTGAGTTTATAAACTAAGTTTTGTTAAATTTGCCTTTATTTTGAAAGCAACATCATGATTGATAAGATTAAAGACCTTATAGAAGAAGCAGAAGTTTTTACTGCACAAACTAAGGAAGAAGTAGAAGCCTTCCGAATAAAATATTTAGGCAAAAAAGGATTGCTTAATGACTTTTTTGCAGAGTTTAAAAATGTTGCCAATGACCAAAAAAAGGACTTTGGTCAAATAATTAATAAGCTTAAGAAAACGGCAGAAGATAAAGTTGCTGCACTAAAAGAGGAATTAGAAGGTAAAGAAGAAGATAAAGCTGTTTTTGGAGATTTATCTCGACCGGGTGAGCCTATTGAAATTGGAGCACGCCACCCAATTTCTCTGGTAAAAAATCAAATTATAGATATCTTTTCTAGAATAGGGTTTAATGTAAGTGAAGGTCCTGAAATTGAAGATGATTGGCACAACTTTACGGCTCTTAATTTACCTGAATACCATCCAGCAAGGGATATGCAGGACACTTTTTTTATTCAAACCAATCCAGATATTTTATTGCGTACACATACCAGTTCTGTTCAGGTACGGTATATGGAAAACAACAAACCGCCTATTCGTACAATATCACCAGGACGTGTTTACCGTAATGAAGCCATTTCAGCACGGTCACATTGCTTTTTTCACCAAGTTGAAGGCTTGTATATAGACAAAGGCGTGAGTTTCGCAGATTTAAAACAAACACTTCAATATTTCACAACAGAAATGTTTGGGAAATCTAAAATTAGATTGCGCCCTTCTTATTTCCCATTTACTGAACCAAGTGCTGAGGTAGATGTGTACTGGGGGCTTGAAACTGAAACAGATTACAAAATGACCAAAGGCACAGGTTGGTTAGAAATCATGGGCTGTGGTATGGTGGATCCGAATGTTTTGGAAAACTGCGGGATAGATTCTAAAGAATACTCTGGTTTTGCCTTTGGTATGGGCGTAGATCGTATTGCATTGTTATTACATCAAATAAGCGATATTCGTTTATTGAGTGAGAATGATGTTAGGTTTTTGGAGCAATTTAAGTCGGCACTTTAGTATTGAAAAAAGACATTCAAATTCCAGAAGTAAAAGATGTATATGTTGCTGTTGTGCATGAGTATAATGATATTTATAAAACGCCTGATTGGAATGCCTATATCATTAATGACAAGGAAGTAGACTTAGAAATGGTCTTAATTGTTTCAAAAGGCTACACTACTGACATGGAAACCTCTATAATGAGGCACAAATTAGCCAAGCTGCCTAAAAAAAGTTATGCTAAAATCGAGTTATTACAAGATGATGTTTTGAAGCTTAACAACACCTTTAAAGTTTCATTTTTTGAAGGGAACACCATGTTTGATAAAACATTTACATTTAGAAAAAATACGATTTATGAAAAGGCTCTACAACCTATTCCCTTAATGCAAGCCAAAGGTGTTTTGGTAAAATAATTAATCTAATTCCTCGGTTAACTTTGCAAATACTTTTTTAGGGTTTTTGCCTTCATAAAGGATAGTATAAACAGCATTTATTATTGGTAGCCGCGTTTTCTTGACATTTTTCTTGTTGAGTAAAAAAGCACTCTTAGTAGCATAGTAGCCCTCTGCAACCATATTCATTTCCATTTGTGCAGACTTTACAGTATAGCCTTTGCCAATCATATTTCCAAACATCCTATTTCTAGAAAAAACAGAGTATCCAGTCACTAATAAATCTCCTAAATAAGCAGAGTTATTAATGTTACGTTTCATTTTGTGCATTTTCTTGATAAAGCGTTTCATTTCGCGTATAGCATTGCTCATCAATACACTCTGGAAATTATCGCCATAACCCAACCCATGTGCAATACCTGCTGCAATAGCATAAATGTTTTTCAGCATTACTGCATATTCTGTGCCAATAATATCGTCGCTAATTTTAGTTTTTATATAGTTACTAGATAGTTGTTTGGCAATTTCTTTGGCTTTTTCGGCATCAGCACAAGATATGGTAAGATATGACAAGCGTTCTAATGCAACCTCCTCTGCATGACATGGACCAGCAATAACCGCAATATTATCGAAAGGAATATTGTAGTTATTATTAAAATGCTCCCCAACTAATAAACCTGTTTCTGGGATAATTCCTTTTACGGCAGACACTACAGTTTTATTTGAAATATCGATAGTTAGTTTTTCTAATTCAGCCTGAATAAAAGCTGAAGGAATCACAAAAATAAGAACATCGGCATACGATGCTGTTTTATTGATATCATTGCTCAACTTAAGTTGCTCTAAGCGAAATTCAACCGAACTTAAATAATTTGGATTATGCTGGTGTTTTAATAAGTGTTCTTTGGCATAAACACTGCGCATATACCAACCCACTTCATCAAGGTTTTCACAAAGCATTTTAACAATAGCTGTTGCCCAACTACCACTTCCAAAAACAGCATATTTTAGTTCTGAAGCCATATTAACTTTAGATTTTGTTCTCAAAAGTACACAAAATATCACGTTTCAAAGAGTCTTGATTATCAGCAGCTTAAATTTTTGGCACGCAATTTGAAATCACTAATGTAAAAGAAATAAAGAAACGCTTATGAAGACTCTAAAACTACTTTCAGGATTTGCTTTAATGGCAACCTTACTTACATCATGTTATACAGAAGTAATTGTTGATGATTTTGATGATACACCAGGAATTACTATACATCAATTATTGAACTCACACGAGTTATGGTATGTTGATATTAACGAGACTGTTGGTTATGGTGAAACCCCATTTTTACAAATAGCATTTACAATGTCTTTTAGAAACGGGACGCTATATGCCAACAACAATTTAGTTGGTATTGGTAGCCAAGGTGATGGTTACGGAATTCCAGTTGGGACTTATAGCGCATACGATATGATTTTGGATGTTAATCATGTTATAGACGGGTTTGAGACTTTTGATGTTTATCAAATTGATAGTAACACCATCGAGTTGTACAACCCTAATAATGATACATCGTATTTTTTAAATGGTTATCAACGTGTAAACTTTGACTATGACTATGTGTTTTTTGATAATATTCATTATTTTTTACAAGAATATGAGGCATGGGAAAAAACATATACAAGTGAAATAGGAGCCATTAATGAATTTGATTCAGAAAATTATCTACAGTTTCTAGCTGGTGGAAATGACTCAACATTTAGAAGCTCACAAGATGAAAATATAGGGAATGTCAACAATTTAATTTGGGACTACACAGGCATTTATGGCGTTCAAGATGTATCGGGCGATGACTATTTAAAAACTTTAACACTAGATTATGATTTTTTTGACAATGAATATTTCGAATTAGACGTTATTAATGACGGGCTAATAGAATTGTTCCACCCTATATCTGGTACATATTATGAATTTGAAGGGCAAGGATATATAGAGTTCATGAAAACAACAGAAGGAAAACTAGATAAGGCAAAACCTTCTGGAAATAAAAAACGAAAACAAAAAACGAGTAAAAAAGACAACCCAAGGGTTAATAAACGAAGCTAGAATTTTGGTTGGTTATTTTAGTTTTGAAACTGCTTAAAGAATTTCTTTAAGCAGTTTTCTTTTTTATTTATGTGACTAAGTTTAATATCCTGTGTCTTAATAATTGTAGAGTTTAAATTGTGGATATTAATTGGAATTGAAACATTTTTTCGTGAACTTTATAAGAAATAATTATTAACCTAAAAACACATACAAATGGGATTATTTTCATTTATTAAAAATGCAGGAGCCAAAGTTTTTGGCATTGGTAAAACGGATGCAGAAGAAGCGGCAGAAGCCTTAGCAGCAAAACGAAAAGCAGAAGCGGCGGCAGCTTCTAAAATGAAAGAAACTGTAGGAGATTTACAATTACACGTTGAAAACTTAAACATTCAAATTGACGGAGATACCGCAACTATAACAGGAATGGCATACGACCAGGCTACTAAGGAAAAAGTAGTTTTAGTTGTTGGAAATTCTAATGGAATTGCAACTGTAGATGACCAAATGACTGTTGAGCATGTTGAGCCAGAAGCCCAGTTTCATACTGTTGTGAGTGGTGATACTCTTGGTAAAATTGCTAAGACGTTTTATGGCAACGCAATGAAATATCCTGAGATTTTTGAAGCGAATAAGCCTATGCTTAAAAGCCCAGACTTAATTTATCCAGGGCAAGTATTGCGTATCCCGCATTTAGAAGATTAAAAGCCAAGATTTTATAAATAAGAAAACCTGCAATTGCAGGTTTTCTTATT
>RCNB010000417.1_pt1 | contig 29311 bp, 26 predicted proteins | sample 2041321 | NCBI WGS metagenome assembly RCNB01 (sample SAMN09708232, study PRJNA481090) | Marine sediment metagenome, whole genome shotgun sequencing project. | reverse complement strand
GGAGAAACGCTGTTGGGGGTTCCAAGGGGGTATGCCCCTTTGGTCGCAGGGCGAAGCCCGAGAAGGGGAGGCAGTGAACCCGGAGGGTGAACGTTGGAAGGGGGAAAGCGAAGCTGTTCCCCCTCCAAAGAGGGTCGTTATGCCTAAATCTTCAATGGTCGCTTCAACCATCCCCAAAAGCCCCATTTATCACGGAAATAGGGCTGTTTCCGCAAGCCCAACACAAGATCAGCGGATTTTATAAATAATTCAGGAAAATACGGCCAGACCAATTACAGAGTGTTCCTGAAATTTTCCTGCTGGTGACGGATATAACATTAAAGATAGATTAACTCGAACTTGCCGGAGTCCTTGATGATAATTCTTACTCGCTGCCCTTTCATCTCACAGGTAAAAACCTCGCTCTTTTTTCCGGTCTTCTCGTCACGGATTCTTTTTCTGTCCAGAACTCTATCAATCTTGAATTTCCTGTTGCCAATAATCACTGATCTTGGCGTTTCCTTTCCTTTATAACCTTCATAGAAACGGAGCTCGAACCGGTTGCCTTTATGAATCCTTGTTTTCATTTCAGCCTTCTTCCCTATTCTACAATATTTATGCATCCCATTGGGTTTACAAAATCAAATTCCTACAATAGATGGAATCATCCTGTATAATAAGCATCTTATGAGTCTCCATTTTCTTAAACAGACGGATCAATTCCAAAGCCTTCTCGAGGCTATCAAAAGCAAGAAAACAGGGCTGAAGATATCCGGACTTATTCCTTCAAGCAAGCCTTTCTTCCTGTCTGTTCTCAGCCAAGAATCAGATAAACCCATCATATTTATACGACCCACCACCTCCTCTCTAAACCGCTTTGGCGATGAATGTCGGTTCTTTCTTTCCCAGTTTGGTAGCCGGATTCAGCCGGCTGTCCTTCCTCCGTTGTTTGATAATCCCTACCAAGAAATTCAGCCTGCGCTCGAGTCTGTTTCTGCCCGCATGCGATACTTGCACAGACTCCTCGAATCCTCTCCCCCCCTCCTCGTAACCAATCTTCCTGGACTTCTCAAACCCATTCCCAGACCTCAAGATCTGACTCAGCTCTTTTGCCAATTGAAACCAGGAGATCACATCGGCCGAGACAACTTGATTCAAAAATTGGGAGAATATGCCTATGCCAAACAAGATCTCGTGAATGCCCATGGGGAATACGCTTGGCGAGGCGGCATCGTGGATGTGTTTTCTCCTTGGGAAGAGTATCCGTATCGCATCGAGTTCAGTGGTGAGGAAGTGGTTTCGGTGCGCGTATTCCAGCCCTCCAACCAACGCACCGTTGAAAAAGTCGATCGTATTCTCATTCCGAGTTTGAACGAATATTCCGATTCCAACGTCTCTGTTTCCTTCGAACATTTTTATGATGACGTTTTGTTCCTGATAGATGATTCTGAGGAAACCGAGGAGGAATGGAAAAAAATCCGCGAAGATCATAAACAACAATACGATAAACTCCAATCTGAGAATAAATTTTCCCTTCCCCCCGATCAGATCTATCCTCCTGAGGCATGGGAAAGGATAAAAAACAAGGCTCTGTTCCTGACCGAAATGGAATCATCGGAAAGAAAGAACAATTTTCATTTTCCGTTTCAATCAGTCCCCCGCTTTGCTAATAAAATTCCGTTTTTTCTGGAGTATATCGAGAAGAGTCATGAAGAAAGAGAGAGGTGTTTCATATATTTTTCCCAAGAAGGAGTCCGCCGGAAATTATCCACCCTGCTCGCCCAGAATCAGATTCCTCATCATGAGTTGTCCTCGGCTTTTGAATTCCCAAAGGATGGATCAGTCTCACTCCTTCTGGGAAAAATAAATCATGGTTTCCGCTTCCCACCTGAGAGGATCACGTATTTTTCTGAAACGGACATATTCACAGAAGAAAAGGTGCTGGTCAGTCGTCCGCGTGTAAGTCCGTTTGTTTCGGATTTCCGAGATTTGAAGGTGAATGATTACGTTGTCCACACTGATTACGGGATCGGGATATTCATGGGTTTAATAAAGTTGGAAGTCGATGAGGAGGACCACGAGTTCATCTCTATTCATTATCGAGATGACGACAAGCTTTTCGTTCCTGCAGAGAACCTTAATCTGGTCCAAAAGTACTCTCATCTGGGTGCGGCATCTCCTCCGTTGAATAAATTGGGAACCCTAGCATGGGAGAAAACAAAAGCCCGTACTAAAAAGGCCATCGAAAAAATGGCCAAACAGCTTCTCCATCTGTATGCACAGAGGAAGGCCATCCAAGGACACGGATACAGCCCTGGTGGCGTGTGGCAATCCGATTTCGAACAAACCTTTGCATATGAAGAGACAGATGACCAACTCATCGCCATCAAGGATATCTATCGGGATATGGAGTCGTTGTCCCCGATGGATCGGCTTTTGTGTGGAGATGTGGGTTATGGCAAAACGGAGGTGGCCATTCGAGCATCTTTCAAGGCTGTTATGGACGGAAAGCAGGCTGCCGTCCTTTGCCCGACCACGGTGCTTGCCAGCCAACACCTGAATACATTTCGGAATCGGGTGGTGCTTTTCCCGCTACGTGTGGAGAGTCTGACTCGGTTCCAATCCAGGACTAAGCAGAAAAAGATTTTGGAAGATTTGAAAAAGGGTTTGGTCGATATTGTTATCAGTACACATCGGCTACTCTCCGGCGATGTGGAATTTCACAATTTGGGCCTTTTAATTGTCGACGAAGAGCAGCGATTTGGGGTTGCTCACAAAGAAAAGATCAAACAGATGAAAGCCGATATCGATGTTCTGACCATGACAGCCACCCCGATCCCCCGGACCTTGAACCTTTCGCTTTCCGGATTGAGGGATATCAGCCTGATCGAAACCCCTCCGCGGGATAGACTGGCTATCCATACGGTTGTCACTGCCTTTGGCAGAAAGCTTATATCATCTGCCATCAAAAAGGAGTTAGCGCGGGGAGGACAGGTTTATTTCATCCATAACCGGGTAGAGGATATTGATGCGGTGGCGCGAATGATCGCAACCTGGGTGACAGGAGCCAAGGTCGCGGTTGTCCACGGCCAAATGTCCGGCCTTGCCCTAGAAAAAAGGATGATAGATTTTATTGCAAAAAAGTATGATGTCCTTGTTTCCACAACGATCATCGAGAACGGGATCGATATTCCTATGGTTAACACTCTGATCGTCAATCGTGCCGACCGGTTTGGATTGGCTCAATTGTATCAGTTGCGTGGCAGAGTAGGGCGATCTTCCCGTCAAGCTGTTGCCTATTTTCTTGTTCCTCCGTTTTCTGAGCTCACACCATTGTCTAAACAGAGATTAAAAGCCCTTCAGGAGTTTTCCCAGCTCGGATCAGGTTTTCGGTTGGCTGCGAAGGACCTGGAAATCAGGGGTGCTGGCAATTTTTTAGGTTCCCAGCAACATGGGTGCATGGAAGCTATTGGCTTCGATTATTATATGCATCTTCTTGAGCAAACGGTAAAAGAGCTAAAAGGGGAGCAAGCAGATGAGGTGAAAACCGAGATCAATTTGAAGGTGAATATCCGTATTCCCGACGACTATCTTCCTCAAACAAATTTACGATTGAACCTGTACAAGCGCATTTCATCTGTGGAAACCATCGAAGATATGGAAAAAATACGCACAGAGATAATCGACAGATTCGGGCCACTCCCCCAACCTGTTCAAACTCTTGTGCGTTTTGGTATCATCAAATTTCTTTCGCAGGAAATCCGGATCAAGACTATCGATCGCGTCGGGCAAAAAATCGTGTTTAAGTTTTTTCCGACATCGACAATAGACCTTGTCCGCATGACAGGCGTCCTTGAAAAGCATGATGGATCCATCACACCCCAGGGAGTGATGACCATTATGCTTCCCTCTTCCGATGATGTGAACATCATGATTGAAACGATCTCTTTCTTGAAGGAGTTATCGGGTATGTAATATAATAGATTAAGTCTAATCTGGATTATTCACGAGCCGAGGTTGATATATATGCGAGGCACAGGGTATGCAGCTGTGGTTATCCACCGCAAATGCCCTGTAACGAAGCAGATGCATTAAGATCGGCTTGCCTGAAAGGTAAAAAATGCCGAGGAAAATATAAGAATAATATCAGGATAATATTCTGATATTGCTGGAACAATAAGAGGTATCGGCATTTTTTATGAACAATTCAGACTAATAAAGATGAGGCGAATACGTGTTTTTGTTCTGGTTTTTATTATGCTTTTAGTAGGCTGCAAAGAGAATAAGTCTGTCCAGAGTCCTGCAGGCATGGATTCCCAGGAGGCAAAAAAGAACTATATGATCCTGCGTGTTGAGGATACTGTCTATTTCAATGCGGATTTTGTGAGGTTCCTCAAGCTCAGTCTTGGCGATGAATACAACATCCTTTCCGCGCTATCCTTGAGCCGACTGCTGGATAACTTCGTGGAGGAAAAGCTACTGTTGGCGGAAGCGCGGAACAAGGAGATCGTTTTGACTTGGGAGGAGAAAAAGGAGTTTTTAGCAAAACATTCCAGCGATTCCGCCTTAGAAGGAGAGAGTTGGCCAATAGAGGAAGAAGGGGCAGAATTGTTGTTTGAACAGCTTCTTGTGGAAAAATACACATACGATCTTATCAAGGACATCCAGGTGGAAATAAAAGAGGTCCAGGAATACTATTTGGAACATAAAAGAGAATTTCTCCTCCCGGAAAGAGTCAAGGTGAGCCAAATATTGCTTCCAAGCGAAGAGGAGGCAGTGGAGATCTTGGAGAGCTTAAAGAAAAATGACCTTGAGAATTTTAGAAGACTAGCCAAGGCTCAATCCGTTGGTGTCGAAGCCTCTCGAGGAGGAGAGATGGGAATATTCGCTATAGGACAACTTCCCGATGAGATGGAGAAGGCCATTTTTGCGCTGCAAGAAGGAGAAGTGAGCCCTGTTTTGGAATCTTCCTATGGCTTTCATATTTTTCGGCTTGATTCCCGATATGAACCGGAATTGGTTTCTCCCGATCAAGCATCCACTTCTATCGAGATGAAGATTCTCAGCCAGAAGGTTAAAAATCGTATATTTCAACACATTAAAAAATTGAAAAATTCCCTTGAATGGGAATCCTACAAGCAAAACCTGTATTTTCCATATCAGAGGATTTCAAATGAATAAAATGCGCATGACCCTTAAATTGTTTTTGGTTTTATTTAGCATAAGCTTCCTGTTTGGACAAGATGTAGTGGATGCCATCGTAGCTATAGTGAACGATGATATCATCACCATATCGGATTATATGATCGAACACGATTCGATTTATGAGCTCCTCCGTTCACAATTAAAAGGGGAGGAGTTTACCAAACAGTATGAAAAAGAAAAGGAAGGATTGTTGGAAAGGATGATAATCGAACGACTCCTCATTCAAGAATCTATAAGACAGGATATCAGAAGCACGACCGATATTGAGGGACAGATTAGGAGTATGGTTGACGGTATCAAGAAACAATACAACATGGGCTCGGATGAGGAATTAAAGCGCATGATGGCACAGCAAGGGATTAACTATGATAACTGGATTGCGCAGCAAGAGAAAACCATCATTCAACAGGCTCTTATTTTTAGCGAAGTCGGACGGAGTATTGCTATCGATGAGACGGATGTCGTGAATTACTACGACCTTCATCCAGAGGAGTTCACGACCCTTCCTACGTATAAATTAAAGGGAATCTATATTTCTGCAGAAGATAAAAGCGAGCCGCAAGCACAGGCGAAAATGGAGGAAGTGAACGAAAAGTTGGCAGCGGGCGAAGAGTTGGAAAGTCTTGCCGGCCAGTATTCAGAGGGCCCGGAAAAGGAATCTCAAGGAGATATCGGAACATACAAAAAAGGCGATATGGACAAGACCTTAGAGCAGGCTGTTGAGAATTTAGAAGAGGGAAGCCTTTCCTCATGGGTCAAAATTCCAGCCGGATGGTTTTTGTTAAAACTCGATGAAAAGACGGAGAGCCGGCTCAGACCGTTTGAAGAGGTCAAAAAAGACATCGAAAATGAACTGTATATGCAAGAACAACAAGTGAAGATCCAGGCCTATATAGCAGACCTTAAAAAACGGAGCTTTATCAAAATTCTGATTCCCGATCCCATCAAGTAGCGCTGATTAGGGAACCAAAACCGCTGCGGCGACTGCGGTTGTCCAGAATCCTTTTTCCCCACGGGCAATCTGCGTGACGTTCTGCGTTCTTACTTCCATCCCATCGCCCAGTTCGTATAAACTCTTTTCCTCATTCCAGATCTGGCTGAGGTCGAAGGTTTTGCCGAGAGTGGTGGCCAGCATATCTGCAGCAAGGTCTTCTGCGTATTGGCCGGCTTCCTTTTCGTTTTGGCCATAGCTGTGGTGTTCGGAGAGGTATCCGTAATGGGTTGGATCATTGGGAATGGCCAATCCGATAGATGCGGATATGAGGCGTTGGGGCTCATCGGTTGAGTTTTCACTCATCACGAGATACACAATTTGGCCGGGATGGAGGTGTTTTACCCCATCTTCTCTGGATATCAGCTGGCATCCAGGAGGAAAAATGCTGGAAATTTTGACGAGGTTGAATGGAGCGATTCCTGCTTCTCTCAGGGCTTGTTCAAAGCTGGCAAGCTTTTCTTTGTGCTGGCCCATTCCCTGGGTCAGGAATATGCGTTTAGGGACAATGTTATCCATGGGCGACTTTATTTTATGTCTTCTGCTTGTTTCTTTTCCTGTTCCATGTCGTTTGTTCCGGGTTCTTTAAAATCGATATTTTTCAAAACTTCCCACTCTCCCACAGGAATGTACTGGGAGCCTTGTGATTTGGCAAACACTTTGACATCGACAATTTTCGACTGGAAAAAGGGGCTGCTCTTGAAATGTTCCAGGTTTTGTCCATCGATCCCATGGGTGCTCTTGAGGAGAAAGGATTCGCTGGTTTTTCCTGGCATCAAGGGCTTTCCCCGGAGGGCTTGGATGAAGCCATCACCGAGGTTCGCAACGTCATCTCGAAATTTGAAGTTTGCATTCACATACAGATATTTTAACGGCTCCTCCGAGACGTTTTTGATCCTGAACGAGATAGCCGGCACAAGCACCAATTTTGGTGGCCAGGGTTGAAAAGTCTTTTCCACCCATTTTGTCTCGATGTCCAAAAGCTCGAACGCACCCTCCAATTCCTCGCTGGACTTGGTTTCCCACAGGCCAGTGAAATGAGCGACGGCACTGACGATAATTGCCAGAATGACGATAGCTAGGATAAATGGCAATTTTTTCATGAGATTCCTCCTAATGACAATTTTATGATAAAGGATGCGGCAGGATTTGGCAAATCGAAATCTGGGATTTTGTCAGCGAACGAGTTCCGAGATGAAAACAGGTGTTACACCATATTCTTTAGCTAAACGGAAGGACTCCTTCAGGACTTTGAGTGTTTCCGGCAAAGGATGGCAGATGCCGACGGCTTCCCCCCTCTTTTGAGCTAGAGTGAACAGCTCTATGAGCTTCTCCCTTATATAACCTTCGTCCTGTTCGCTATCCAGAAAGACATGCCGTTGTGCTGTCGGAATTTCGAGCTGAAGGGCCACATCATAAGCTACGGATTTACCCGTCGTGCGGCTGTCGACAAAAAAGAGATTTCTTTGTTTTAGCCTTTGAAGGATGGTATACATCAATGATTCAATCGGGGTGACCTTCGATCCCATGTGGTTGTTGACGCCGCTGATGTAGGGGACCTGATCGAGATTCCTCTCCATGAGCGTGATGATTTCTTGTTCGCTCATGTCAGTGGTAATTATTCCCTCGATAGCGTTGTTGGCTTCTGTGTTGTTGATGGATTCCAGCGGCAAGTGTAAGAGGATCTCTAGGCCATTTTGGTAGGCGATTTGGGCCGTTTGGTCTCCAACCGGACTAAAGGGGATAATCGCAACGGTAATCGGCTCCTGTAGGCTAAGAATGTCATAGATCGCGTCCAGGCTGTATCCCATGTCATCCATAATCAGGGCGACTTTGTATTTGGGTTCTATGATGGGGGGTTTTTCCATGACTTTGGGTTTTTCTTTCGGGACTTCTGGCAGTTCTTCTGGGATTTCCGGTGGTTCTTTTTTGCAGGAGAAGAGGATGGCAAGTTTTTCTGCCTTGTGTCTTTGGACATCCCAGAGGAAATATATTTTTTCCTCGTCCTCCTGTTGCTCTTTTTTTGCGATCTTGGCCTTGGCTCTAAGCAAATCCTGTCTTAACCGGGTTTCCATGTTTGTATATTCAGCCATGGATAGATCGATTTTCAGATGGTCAATTCCAGTCTGGTCCTTGAACTTTGAAACGGAATCGTCGGGGATGCCTTGGCTGGAAAGCCGATCGAGGACAATTTGACTGATGGAAATTTTGGGTTTTTTTGGCTTCCTTGACTCGCTAAGAAAAGAAAAAACATAGGACTTTTTTCCTTTTGACCAATTGATATAATCCAAGCCTGCGGCAGAAGTTATGGCAAGTAGAGAAAAAATAACATAGATGATCCACGGAGTTTTTGGGCTTCCTTTGACCGGATTGTGTGTCCTCATAGACTATATCTTTGGCAGGATTTCGTGCGTTTTTTTAAGATACAGATCAAAATTGGGATTTTTTTCTTTGATTTCGCTATCCGGAGTAATCCCCTTGAGCCACATTTCCTTTCCATCTCTGAAGTAAAAAATCTGTGATGTCAGGAGCAAAGCGCTCCCGTCTTCGAGAGGGTAAAAATCTTGTTTGACCAAAAGGCCTGGTGTTTTTAATCCTATGATCTTTGTTCTTTGAAAATCCATGAGAATGCCTGCCACGGCTTCTGCGGGGCCGATCGTTGCATTGTTTGTCCATATGATCAAAGGCAATCGCTCTAGCTCTGGGATTTTGGGACAGGCTAGGTATTCTTTTTCTCCATTTTTATCCTGGAAGTATCCGACCGTATCCGACCGAAGGAAATGGTTGATAAACTTCAGAGACTCTTCGATCTCGCCTTCGTAGCAATTTCTTAAATCGATGATCAGCGCCTTTTTTTTGGTTTTTAAAGAAGGAAGAAGCGTTTCCTTGAATTGTGTGTTGAAAGGGGGATAAAGGGAATGGATTTTCAAGATGCCGCTGGTGTTTTTTTGTGGGATATAGGTGAAGGGAGAATCATAAATGCTTTTTCTTTGAAGCGACATTTCTTCCGAATCTTCTGGACGGAGAATCTTGAGGTTAACTGGTTTTTCTTCGGTATTCTTTAGATAAAGATTGGCCTCCTGCATACTGAGTTCCAGAAGCGGTTGGCTATCCATCTCACTGAGGGTGTCTCCCACTTTTATTCCGGCATCTTCTGCTGGAGAGTTTTCTTTCACCCCGATGACAACGGGGTAAGTCCCGAACTTTTTATAGACGATGATACCCGTTTCCTTAAGTTCTCCTGAACCGGGATTTTTATGTTTTTTTACGGTTGGCACATCGAGATAGGAAGAGAGTGGGTCGAGCGGTCCGATTAGGCCTCTTATTGCCCCTTTCATGGTCTTCAGGGCATTCGGTTCCTCGACATAGTAGTCCTTTATCAGATTGGCGACGTCTTTGAGAAGAACGAGGCTTTTATCAGAGGATGATTTTTGGGAAATACTGGGCAGGAATTTTTTAGGAATAAAGAAAAAAAGCAGGAAAGCGATGAGGATGGTCAGGAGCAAAACTTTTGTGTTTTTGTTAATCATTTTTTTAGTCATGGAGATAAATTTTATCATCTTCTTTTCAGCCATTGCAAGGGATTGACAGGATCGGTTTTGTAACGGATTTCGAAATACAGAGTTTCTTCCTTTAAAGAGCCAAACTCGCCCACCGTGGCAATAGGCTGTTCTTCTTTGACAAAATCGCCTTTTTCTACCAGGAATTCCGAACTGAGGTGGCCATAAAGAGAATAATAAGTCATACCATGATCTATGATGACAAGATAACCATAACCTTCGAAATAATCGCTATATGCTACCCGTCCTGCATGGATAGTTTTGACAACAGTGTCCTTTTGGGGAGAGATCTCTATTCCGTTATTCTGCGTGATGGTATTGAACCGGCGATGCCGGCTGGGCCCAAAGCGGGTGACAATCCTCCCAGTGAGAGGCCAGGGGAGGTTTCCTTTTTTCTCATACAGGGGAACGAGGGTATACGGCAGGGATATTTCTTCCCTTTGGAGTTTTTTGACCAAATTCTGGAGTTGTTCGGCGCGATCTTTGAGTTCATCCAGTGTTTTTAAGTGTGTTTCCTTGTTCCTGTCTATCTCTTGAATCAAGGATTGATATTTTTTTTCCTGTCCGGAATAATCCTGCCGCTTTTCCTTGGCCTTCTGGATCAACCGGGAAATCTCAAGTTTTTTTGTTCCCAAACTCTCCCTGGATGTCTGGAGATCGGTCAGAGTTGTCAGGTATTCCGCAATTATCCTGTCTTGGGATTGTGCCAACAGCGAAAGGTTTTTGCTTTCGGAAATGAGGTGACTGACATCTTCGACCTGAAACAAAAAGTCCAAATAGGAAAATTTTCCGAACTTGTACAAGGTCACTAGGATCTTTTCGATCGCCTGTTTTTCTTTTTGAAGCTTTTCTTCGAGTATAGGGATATTATTCTGGAGAGACACCAGCTCCTTATCGGCTTTCTGCATCTGGGTGTTATACAGAAAAATTTCTTTTTTTATCAATGTTTTATTGAGGCCGATACTGTTCAGGCGTGAAAGGACGGATGTTTTTCTCTTGTCTTCCTGCGCAATTTTTTTTCGTATATCCGTGATTTGTCCGGTGATTTCGATCAATCTTTTTTCATACTCGGAAACGTCTTGTAGCGGGGGAGCAGGTTGAATGTTACTTGTGAAAAAGAAAAGGATTGACAGAAAGAGGAGGAACAAAATTTTGTGGGATCGAAAGTAACTCATCCTCTAACCTGAATTATTCATAAAAAATGCCGATACTTCTTATTATTCCAGCAATATTAGAATATTATCCTGATAATGCTGCAAATGACAACAAAAACATTTTCAAGATCGTATCCTTATATATTCATCGGCATTTTTTACCTAACAGGCGAGCCGATCTCAATGCATCTGCTTCGTTACAGGGCACTTGCGGTGGATAACCACAGCTGCCTACCCTGTGCCTCGCATATACATCGACCTCGACTCGTGAATAATCCAGGCAAGATATTCTAACGAAATCATGATCTTAAATCCACTGGCAGGACTGATTCGGTGGTAAGCATCCTTTTTTCCGTGATAAATTGAGCTTTTGGGAATGGCGTTAAAAATTTTCACGGAAGCAAAACCATTCCTAAAAGCTTATATAAAGCCTTTTGATATCACGGAAATAAGGATGCTTTCTATTCAGCGTCCTGAAAATTTCACTTCCGGGTGATGAAGATGATGCCGCCGATTATGCCGATGATCAAAGCGAAACCTAAATCGACGATGATGGAAAAAGAGAATGCGACGTGTTCCATAATACCGTAAATGGAGAAGATTTGGATAAACAACACTTCTCTGAGACCTAGGCCGCTGATCGTTACCGGGATAGTTAGGAGGAGGAGAATGATCGGAATAAATATAAAATAGTCGAGCAGGGGAATTTCCAGATGAAAAGCTTTTCCGGCTAGGTAATAATGCAGGATTACATTGACCTGCAAAAGAAAAGCCCAAAAAAGCGCCTGGAAAAAGGCCCCCTTTTTATCTTTGTAAACAAGAACGACACGCCGAAACTCCAGGATTTTGGATTTGAGCTTTAGCCAAAATCCTTTCTCCGGGATTTTTTCGAGGAAATAGGATGCGATCGGTGTGAAAAACAGAAATGCCGACACCAGTCCTGCGAATCCGACGAGAAGAGAAATCCAGATGATGGGCAAACTTTGGGCCATCTCAAGGCGGGAAAAGGAGACGATAAAGGCAAAAGTGAGAAGGATTATGACCCCTGTGAAACGCTCTACAATCACTATTGCCGAAGATTTCAGGAGAGAATGCGAATACCGCGATCCATCCTTGATACGGACAACATCTCCACCGAATCGTGTGGGCAGGAAAAGGTTGAAAAAATTGCCCACAAGATAAGACTTTGCCAAAAAACCCAAAGGGACAAAGTCCCCCTGAGCCCGGATCAAAATCTGCCACCTGTAGGCGCTTATGAGAAGCCCCAAAGCGTGAAGGGAGAAAGACAGCGCTAGCCAAAATATGTCGATATTGCTGAGGGCTTGGGGAATGTCTTTTATCCGGACTTCTCTGATGAGAAGGAATGCGAGAATAGAAAAACTGAAGATAAGCTTGAGAGCTAAAATCCGGAAATCTTTTCTTTTTGGCATCGAAAATGCCGTTTTTCTAATCCTTTTTATAGAAATATTTGGTGGTCACTCTACCGACCAATCCAGCCAATATTGTAAGGGAAACCAAATTTGGGAAAGCCATTAAGGCGTTGGCTATATCTCCTATGTACCAGACAATGTTCAAATGGACCCCCTGGATGATCGAACCGACAAAAAGCAGAGAAATGAATGCCAGCCGGAAAGGAAAGACGATTTTTACGCCGAATATATACTCCATGCATTTCTCTCCGTAGTAACACCACCCGAGCAACGTGGAATATCCAAAAAGAAACGAGCTTACTGCGATGATGTACCCTCCGAATGGTATGACAGAGTCGAAAGCCGCCGCCGTTAGCTCGGTAGATGTCAAGTTTTCCGGTGAACCAAAAGCCGCGGTTTTGACGTACATCCCAGTGATAACGATGGTCAAAGTCGTCAACGTGTTGACCACGAGGGTATCGATGAAGGTTCCGGTCATGGCGATCAAACCGTTTTTAGGGGGATCGGAGGATTTAGAAGCGGACTGGGCAATGGCTGCTGAGCCGAGGCCTGATTCGTTCGAGAGCAGCCCCCGCCGCACACCGATACTGATGGCCAACCTCACCGAGGTCCCGACCATGGCTCCGCCCACAGCTTTTATGGAAAAAGCGGATTTAAAAATTATCGCGAAGGCATGGGGAAGGTTTGTGACATTGGCCAGGATGATCACGATGGCCCCGCAGAAGTACAGGATGATCATGGTCGGGACCAGCCGCTCGGACACGCTGCCGATCCTCTTGATTCCCCCGAGGATGACCGCTCCAACCATGGTTGTGACCACCAATCCGGTCAGCCAGAAGGGGACACTGAACTGGTCGTTGAAAGCTAGGGCCATGGAGTTGGATTGGGCCATGTTTCCTGTGCCGAACAGGCAGGTGAAGGCCCCACAGATAGCGAAGAACATCCCCATGAATTTGGCGATTTTTTCGTTTTTGATACCATATCTGGCGTAATACATCGGCCCGCCGGACATTTCTCCGCGTTCGTTTTTTATCCGAAACTTGACACCAAGAAAGCCTTCGGCGTATTTGGTGGCCATCCCGAAGAATCCGGCGATCCACATCCAGACAGGAGCTCCCGGGCCACCGGTGGCGATGGCAGTGGCCACACCTGCGAGATTTCCGTTTCCTACAGTGGCTGCAAGCGCCGTCATCAATGCGGCATAGGGGGTTATATCTCCCTCTTCCTTTTCCGCTTTATCCTTGTGTAGAGCCCCTCTCAAAACCATCTTCAGCGAAAGCAAAAGTCTTCTCACCTGAATCAGTCGAGTGAAAATCGTCAGAACTACCCCTATGGTCAAAAGAAAAGCCACCATCAGAGGAAACCAGATAAAATCGCTGGCCTCCTTGGTGAAGACGAGCACTTTGTCCAAAAGGGTCAGTGTGAGATCGATATCGATCACTTTTATTTCGGATTCTTCCGCTATGGTGACCTCTGTCTCAAATGGCGTGAGGCTGTACAGGGCCATCTTCAGGAGATATCTTCCTGGTGTCAGGTCCGCGTATTGGTAGTTTCCTTCCGAGTCGATCTCAGCTTTAGTGAATAGTTCTTCTCCCAAAGGCATTAGGAGTATGTTCCCATGAGCATAAGGTTCTCCTTTAGGAGAGAGCGTGACTTTTCCCTTGATGTCTGCAGCGTTTAATGAAACGTATCCTGACAAGAAGATCATTAGGGATAGGAGAAAGACGATTCTTTTCTTCATGATTTCCTCTATTCAGCGATGGTTTTGATGAAATAAAGAATGATGAGTATCGCGATCGGTGATAGAAATTTTATGGAAAAGGACCAGAGGGGTCGCAGCTTAAACCGGGGATTGCCGGAGAGGACTTCTTGAGCTGCATTTTTCATTCCCCAGACGTATCCTAAAAATAGGCAGATCAAAAGGGCCCCGATCGGAAGAAACAGAGAAAGGAAGATAAAGTCCATTTTGCCCATGAAATCGATCTTCGTAAAAAAGGCCATGCCTCCAGAGGAAAGGACCGATGGAATCCCAAGACAAAAGATGAACAGACCAACCAGAATGGCTGCTTTTTTCCGCGACCAACTCCGTTCATCCACAAAATATGAAACCGGAACTTCCAGAAGAGAAATGGTTGAAGTGAGAGCGGCTATCGAAAATAAGATAAAAAACAGGGTTCCGAAAAGGACTCCGTTCGGAATCTTTGAGAAGATGAGAGGCAGGACTTTAAAAACAAGCCCTGAACCAGCGGTAGGAGCGATTCCCGGAATGGCAAAAAGTGTGGGGAAGATGATGATACCGGCTAAAAAGGCGATCAGTGAGTCAAAAAAACAAACCCAGCCTGCTGAAGTGACAAGGTTATCTGATTTGGAAATGTAACTGCCGTAGGTCAACATGATTCCCATACCCAGGCTTAAGGAAAAAAATGCCTGCCCCAGGGCAAACAGGACGAGTTTTCCGCTCAGTTGAGAAAAATCCGGTTTGAGATAAAAAGAAATCCCTTCCTTGGCTCCTGGTAGCATCAAGGCTTTTATGGCCAGGTAAATAATCAAAATAAACAATATCGGCATCAAGATTTTTGTCCACCTTTCGATGCCGCCTTTGATTCCCTTGGACACGATTAATGTCGTGATGCCGATCATCATCAGGAAGAACAGGATCGTTTGAAGGGGATCTGCACTGAATTCTGTGAATATTTTATCGGTTAGCTCGCTCGTTATGCCTGTTTTGAACGAACCGGTCGCGGTTTTTACCAGGTAGCCGGCTGACCACCCGGCGATCACGGCGTAGTAGGAAAGGATGCACACCGCTGTCAAAATCCCAAAATAACCGATGAGTTTCCACAGGCTTCCCGGTTTGATGAATTCGAAGGCGCCGGCTGGATTTTTCTGGGAATACCGGCCGATGACTAGTTCAGCCAGCATGACGGAAAATCCAATAAGAGCCACGGCCAGGATGTAGACCAAAACAAAAAGCGCCCCCCCGTTTTGGCCAACGACCATCGGGAAACGCCAGATATTTCCCAATCCGATAGCAGAGCCTGCAGCCGCAAACACAAAAGCGACTTTGGAGCCCCACTTTCCCCGCTGGCTCAAATCCTGATTTTCCATTTTTATCCTGTATTAATTACCACAATGAACAGCGATTGTAAAAGAAATATTCCTGAATTATTTATAAAAATTGTCGATCCTATTCTCCAATAAAAAAATAAAGTTTCAAAACCAATAAATCTCATAATCGACAATTTTTACCCTACGGGCGAACCAATCTTACTGCATCGACTTCGTTGCAGCCCAATCGTAGTATACAAATACAACTCATGGGCCACTGCCTAGCCGTTACAGCAACCTTGGTCCGTGAATAATCCAGGCTCCTGAATTATTTATAAAAACTGTTGATGACTTCACTCAACAAAAATTTGAATTTCATATTTATTTATAATACTCATCAATAGTTTTTGCCCTGCGGGCGAGCCAATCTCACCACATCGGCATCGTTGTAGCCCAATCGCAGTATAAAGATACAGCTCATGAGCCACTGCCTTGCCGCTGCAGCGATATCGACCCTTGAATAATTCAGGTTATTTACAAGAATGCCATTTTTTGAGTTTATATACACCTTAAAGCTGGGGTGGGGCTGGTTGGCTTGGGTAGGCTGGGGATGGTTATCCTGCAAAAGTTCGGATAAAGATAAGAATGATGATGATGACGACTGGCGCCAAAAATTTGATGTTGAATACCCAAACAGGTTTGAGCCTAAATCGGGGATTTCCGAAGGAGATTTCCTTCAAGGCATTTTTGACTCGCCAGACGTAACCAACAAAAATGCTGATGATCAAAGCACCAAAGGCCAAAACAATGTTGCTGAAAAACAGGTCCATGTTTTTCATGAAATTCCACTTAGTGAAGATATCCACTCCGCCATGAGACAGGCCAGAAGGGAGGCCGAGGAAAAAACAGAAAAGACCTACCAACAGAGCCGCCTTTTTTCGTGACCAGTTACGTTCGTCGACAAAATAAGCCACCGGCACTTCCAGCATGGAAATGGTCGAAGTCAGGGCTGCCACGAGGATCAGGAAAAAGAAGAGGATGCCGAAGAAATAGCCACCAGGAATTTTGGAGATAATGATGGGGAAGACTTGGAACATCAATCCACCGCTGGCTTCGAATTTATCCGGTGTTATTCCTGGTGTAGCAAAAAGGGTAGGAAAGATGATGATTCCGGCTAAGATAGCAATGAGGGAATCAAAGAAACAGACCCAGCCAGCCGAGGTCACAAGATTGTCGCTTTTAGGCAGGTAGCTGGCATAGGTTATCATGGTTCCGGCCCCTAAGCTCAGCGAAAAAAAGGCCTGTCCTACAGCAAAGAAAAGAACTGTCATGTTGAACTTGGAAAAATCAGGTTTTAGATAAAAAGACAACCCTGTTCCTGCACCCGGAAGGGTGATAGCCCTTATGGCCAACAAGATGATCAGTCCAAAAAGTACAGGCATCAGAATTTTTGACCATCTCTCGATTCCCGCCCTCACTCCTTTGGAAATGACAAAAGTGGTCAAACCTATAATCACGAACAGGCAGAAGATGATCTCGAGAGGCCGTCCGACAAAATTGCTGAATATCTCATCGGAAGACTGCCATGTGATATTTCCTTTGAAGGCCCCTCCGACAGTCTTATAGAAATATCCGAGGGCCCATCCGGCCACAACCCCGTAAAAGGACAAGATGCAAGCACTCCCGAAAACTCCAATGTAGCCAGCCAACTTCCAGGGAGAACGGGGTTTGATAGCATTGTAAGCGCCGACTGGATTTTTTTTTGTGTGGCGTCCCATCGCAAACGCGGCCAACATGACAGTGAACCCGATTAAAATAATAGCCACAATGTTGACTAAGACAAAGATCGCGCCGCCGTTGAGTCCGACCATCATGGGGAAGCGCCATATGTTTCCCAATCCGATCGCGGACCCTGCTGCCGCAAAAACAAAGACAGCCTTGGATCCCCAACGGCCTCTTTTATCCAGTTCCTGACTTTCCATTTTTATCTCCCATACTTTTAGCATAAAAATCTTCTCAATAAAAGGGGATTTGCTAGAAAATGAGCTCGATTTGCCGAGCTTGTAAAAAATGTGGTAATATACCTGACGATTTGCTGTACTGAGGTCTATTATGGGATCTAACTGGAAAAAAGATCTGGCTGGCTTTTTCGAAGAATACGCAATTATCGAGACGAGTAAAAAAGAAACGCTCGATGATTTTGCCCAGTTTTGCGAGTTTATCGTTGAGCCCGCTTTCGAAATCCTGTCTGGAGAACTGAAAGAATTTGGGATAAGATCAAAATCCAGAAGGGTTAAGGGGAAATCCCTCACATTCTTGATTAACTTTCCCGGATCCCGGATAGATAATTTCCATTATGCCATTTGCCTGCCGAAAAACTCGATCGAATTGAGATTGACCTTGCGAATTAGAGGACGGAAAAGCAGAAAGAATGTCCTGGAAGAAAAGCCGTTGCCGTTTATGGACAGCATAAATCCTGTTGGCGTCCTGAAGCTAAAAAAAGAAGATATTATTCTTAACGTCATACGGCATTACCGAGATTTTGTCCTCGAATCTCTGGTAACTTCCCTTTAAAGCCTCCCCAAGCATTTTTGTGATGTTTTATCCCTGTTGAGGTTTGCACTAGGAACCATGCCCGCTCGCCTCCGGATGACTTCCTCATCAGCTTGCCCGCCCTCTTTAAGACCATCACGGTTTCAGAAATGCTTTGCTCGAGAAGATGTTGAATATTGGCAAAACTTCTGTTACTTTGTTTTCTTTTATCATGGACAAAAAGCTTCCCAAAGAAGTCTACACCATACAGTTTTTGATTTTGTTTTGCTTTTCTTCACTTGCTGCTTTGAATTTACTTCCCCTTTTTTTTGAAAGCCTGAACGGAAGTCCTAGACAAATCGGGTTTTTGGTCGGCCTTTTTTCCTTCGCTGCTTTCCTCGCCAGACCGTTCGGAGGCTGGCTCCTCAGCCGAGCGGATCCCAAGAAGATCATGTTGGCGGGCCTTTTTATGGTCCTGGTTGCCTCGGTACTCTATCTTCCGATCCAGAGGCTTGGGTGGTTTGTCATTTTCCTGAGGATTTTTCATGGAGTCGGGTTTTCTTTGTTCATTCTTTCCGCGCTGTTGGTCGTGATTTTGGTCGTCCGGGAGGATTTGAGGACCTATGCAATCGGAGTGGTATCCACAGGTTTCTTACTTCCACTTTTGGTGGTTCCCGTATTGGGTGAGGAGATTATCAAAAGATATGGCTTTTTTTACTTTTTTCTTTCTGTCATTTTTTTTGCTTCCATCCCGCTGATCTTTGTGTTGTTCCTGAAGTTTCGGCCGCTTCCTAAAGGCGAAGATGACGGACTCGCAAGCATAGGGTTTTTTAGCTTGTTGAGGCAAAAAAAGATGTTTTTCCTATTCCTCCTGGCTTTTGTATTTGAAGTTGCGTTGAGTGCCAGCTTTAGCTTTGTTCCCCTGTTGGCTCACGAAGGCGCGTCGTTGAGAGCAGGATATTTTTACACGAGCCTAGGACTGACGGCTGTATCTTTGCGTTTGCTTGGAGGACGATGGCTGAAGTTCTGGGGGAGTTCCAAGTTATTGCTTCCCGCGTTGTATTTGTTGTGCGCCGGTGCTGTTTTGGTTTACCTGTCCAAAAGCAGCGGAATGCTTGCTTTTTCCGGGATTGTCTGGGGACTGGGCACGGGAGTTCTGTATCCCCACCTTTCTGCTCTGAGTGTGGAAGGGGTAGGGGCCAAGGATAAAGGCAAAGCATTAAGCCTTTTTGCTTCTTCGATTGATCTGGGTTTTGCGCTCGGCCCGCTTATTTTTGGATGGCTATCCTATGCACTGGGGATAAGAGAGGCCTTTTTATCCCTAGCTCTGATCGTTTTCGTGTCATCGACAGGGATTATGCTTTGGGGCAGGTCTACTTTGGTATCTCCCCTGCCGAAGTCGATTCCCTGATCAAAACCAAATGCGACGAAGCTTCTCCCTTTTGTCCAGCCGGGTAATACCTTCCTCTTTTGCGATGGCTATGGATTCGTTGTATTCCTCAGATGTGATTCTCCGGCGGAGAGGGGAATCCAGGGGAATATTTCCGCAAGGGTAATACTGATCCATGATGTTCACATAGGTGTTCCGGGAGAGTTCTGTGGCGAGAAATCGCATGGCGTCCCTTGTTCCTGCAAGGCCAGCGGGAAGCACAAGGTGGCGAACAAGGAGGCCGCAAAACGCGATTCCCTGTTCATCGATTTGCAGATCTCCTACTTGACGGAACATTTCTTTTATGGCCTGCTTGGCTATAAGCGGGTAGTCTGGCGCCTGAGAATATTTTTCGGAGATTTCCCATTTGCTGTATTTGAAATCTGGCATGTAGATATCGAAAACTCCATCAAGAAGGCGGAGAGTCTCCACCGAATCGTAACCTCCTGTGTTGTATACCAGAGGTACATTAAGGCCCATTCCTATAGCTTGGGGAAGAGATTCAAGGATTTGAGGGACGAAGTGGGTCGGACTGACAAAATTGATGTTGTGACAACCCAATCGTTGGAGTTCCACCATGACCTTTGCGAGTTTTTGGATGGGAATTTTTCGGCCTTCTCCCGCATGGCTTATCGAATAATTTTGACAGAAAAGGCATCCGAGGTTGCAGTGAGTCAAAAAAATCGTCCCAGAACCTTGATGTCCGACAAGAGGGCTCTCTTCCCCAAAATGGGGTGCATAGGAGCTAACTTCCGGAAGATAGCCGGCTTCACAGAAGCCTTTTTCATGTTTGGTGCGGTCGACACCACAATTACGCGGGCAAACCGTACAAGACTCGAGCATGTCTTTAGCCTTTTGGATGATGTCAGGGAATAGCCCTTTTTCATAGGCTTTCCTATAGGCCGGGACAAAATTTTCTTTTGGCACTTTTTTTGATTATAACATAGGTTTTCTCATCAATAAAAAAGGGAAGCATCCTTGTTTCCGTGATATCAAAAGGCTTAATATCGGCTTTCGGGAATGGTTTTGCTCCCGTAATGGCTAAATCTTCAATGGTCGCTTCAACCATCCCCAAAAGCCCAATTTATCACGGAAATAAGGATGCTTAAATAAGAATGAAATAGCTTGTTTTTTCCTCATCCAGAAGATATAAAAGAATGCGTATGAAACCTGAATCTATGGCTTTGTTTACCATTCCCGAATGGAAAAAAATTCCTTTTCTTGTCCATGGTTTTGGCAACAAGGACTGGCAACAAACCGACTTCGAGGCCTATCCTCGACTGCGAAATTTCAAGCTTCTTTTTTTGCGTCAAATCCATTCTGATATTCTCCACATTGTTGACGATATTCCCGAGGATGTGCTGACTGGAGATGCTCTGCTGACCGATCGTCAAGATATATTGCTTGTCATAAAAACAGCGGATTGTCTGCCTGTTTTGATCGTAGATCCGAAAACGAAAGCCCTTGCTGCTGTTCATTGTGGCTGGAAGAGCACAAGCCAGAAGTTGGTCCGAAAAGTTGTCAAATGCTTGGAGGAACATTTCCAGTGTGATCCCTCTTCCCTGTTGATCGCTTTCGGCCCGTGCATAGGGAAAGATTGTTATGAGGTTGGAGAGGATGTTAGAAAGGAATTCGAAGAGAGGGGATTGACAAATGATGTGTTTCTTCCTCATCCACAGCATGCCGGGAAATTTTATCTTGATCTGCGGATGGCGACTAGACACCAGTTGCTGGATGGGGGTGCCAAAGATTCGAATATTTCTTCGGTAGACCTCTGTACCTGTTGCGAGGAATCTCTTCTTTCCTACAGGCGTTCTAAGCAAAAGGAAGGCCGCATGTTGAGCTTTATCGGGAAATCATCTCCCTAATCGTTTTTGGGCATGAATGCATTCTGTTGCATTTTTGTTGCTTTTTGATTCCAATTTTTTTATCCTTTATCTACCCGTGTAAACTAACCTGGATTATTCAGGTTAAATTCTTTGCAAGGAAAAATAAATGGATAAAATGTACTCTGAAATTACCATCCCTGAATTGAAGCTTTTTAAAAAAGGCAAAGTAAGAGAAGTATATGAAGTCGAAGAAAATCTCCTGATCGTTGCGTCAGACCGCATATCCGCTTATGATTATGTGCTTCCTTCGCTCATCCCGGATAAGGGAAAGATACTCACACAGCTTTCTCTGTTCTGGTTTGGCCACACCGAGTTGATCTGTCCTAATCATGTGATCACAGCAGATGTGGATGAATATCCCGAGGTTCTCCGTGAGCAGAAGCAGAAACTAGAGAAGAGGTCCATGCTTGTCAAAAAGACCGAGGTGGTACCGGTCGAGTGTGTGGTAAGAGGGTATCTTGCCGGATCAGGATGGAGAGATTACAGAGCTACAGGAAAGACAAGCGGCGTAAAGCTTCCGGAAGGAATGCAACAAGCAGATAGATTGGAAGAGCCCATTTTTACCCCGGCGACTAAAGCCAAGGAGGGACATGATATCAACATTTCGTTCAAAGAGATGCAGAAGATTGTGGGGACAGAACTTTCCGATAAAATAAAGGCCGTAAGCCTGGAGATTTACCAGAAGGCTACTTTTCATGCCTTATCCAAAGGGATCATTATCGCGGATACAAAATTCGAGTTTGGCCTGATTGAAGACGAACTCATCCTGGTAGATGAGATCTTCACGCCGGATTCCTCCCGGTTTTGGCCGATGGAGCACTATTGTCCGGGGAAATCTCAGTTGAGTCTCGATAAACAATTTGTCCGGGATTACCTGGACAGCACAGAATGGGATAAGAATTCACCTCCTCCCCTGTTGCCTCCTGAGATCATCCAGCAGACTTTTGAAAGGTACATGGAAATCTTCTGTCTCTTATCTGATAAAACCGAGTTGTGATGCCTTCTCCCATCGACCTCCATATCCATTCTTCCAAGAGCAGCGACGGGGATTTTTCTCCGTTTCATATCGTTCAACTTGCCAAAGAAAAAAAACTGAAAGCGATTTCTATAACCGACCACGATACCGTTGCAGCCTACCCGGAAACACTCCGTTATGGAAAGGAATCAAAGGTGGAGATCATCCCCAGCATGGAACTCACAACCCTATTTGAAGAGAGAGAGTTTCATCTCCTTCTTCCTTTTGTCGACTGGAAGAGCAAGATTGTTTCCGATCTCATCTCTAAGGTGGCAAAAAGACGGGTGAAAGAAGCCCGTGGGAGGATCAAAAAACTCCAGGAGCTTGGTTTTGATATTACCTGGAAGGAAGTTCGAAAAGAAACTGGTCCTTTTCCTCCGCTTGGTGTCACGATTGCCCAGATCCTCCTCCGCAAAGCAGAAGAGGATAAGAATTCCATGTTGGGAAAATACTTGGAAGAAGAAAATCGTCCATTAGGGCCGTACTACTTCTATAAGGACTATTTTATGGAAGGGAAACCGGCTTCGGTGCCACGGCAAAACTTGAGTATCTTGGAGGTGCTCGATATCATTTCCCAGACAGGAGCGGTTCCTGTTCTCGCCCATCCAGGAGCCTATTTTCAGAATGTAAAGAAACAAGACCTTGTGGCATTGAAAAAAAGAGGACTTCAGGGATTGGAAGTTTATACCTCCTACCACTCATCCGAACAGAGCGAGCTTTACAATCAGATGGCTCTCGATCTTGATCTTGTTCCTACGGCTGGTTCAGATTTTCATGGAACGATCAAACCTCACATACCGTTTGGATCTTTAAACCATGGAGGTTACTGGATGGTGGAGGAATTGAGGAAAAGGAGGCCATAAATGGTGTTTAACTGGTTAGACATCCTTCTTCTTGTGATAGTAGCCATAACCATTATCCTCGGGGCCATAAGAGGATTTATCAGACAAATCATCGGGCTTCTTGCCGTTGTCGTAGGTTTGGTTCTGGCGGTAAAATATTATTCTTACGGATCTGAGATCTTCAAATTCATCCGCAACGATGTGCTTGCCCAATTATTAGGTTTTTTTCTGATATTTGTGGTTTTTTTGTGCATCGGCTGGGTGATAAATATTTTATTGGCCAAAGCAGTCAGGGGGCCTTTCAAGTCATTGAATCGTTTATTAGGGGCAGGTTTTGGGCTCATTAAGGGCGTGCTCATCTGCTGCGTTGTAGTCTTCGGATTTCTCATATTCCCTATCAATGCCAAAGCATTAGAGGAGTCCCAGCTTTCTCCTTATTGTATCGAAATTGCTAAGACCGCATACATCCTTATTCCTCAAGAGCTGAAGGATAAATTCAACGAGGCCTATCAGGAGATCATGGGGAAAAGAGGGAAAGATGTCAAAAAAGTCTAAAATGCCCACTATCCATGAACGAATGGTACTCTTGATCAAAGAGATGGTGGAAAAGGAATTGCCGATAAAAGAAGCCATAAAGGAATTTGAAAAAATCTACATAGAAACTGCTTCTGAAACATATAACGGGAATAAGACAAAAATGGCTCAAGCACTTGGCATTCATCGCAATACCCTGCACAACCTCTGCAAAACATTAAAAATCATGTAAATGCAGCATGAACTATCCAGGTTAATTGGTCTGTATAAAACGACACAGCACCTCTGGAAATTAGCACTCTTGTCTATAGAGTGCTAATTTTTTCATTTTTTGCTTGACAAACCACAAGTTTTTTCTTATATTAGCACTTTCCCTCATAAACTGCTAAAAATCATAATAGGAGGTTCTAATGAAGGTGATTCCTCTACACGACAGAGTCCTGGTCAAAAGGCTAGAGGCGGAGGAGACCACAAAAGGCGGAATAATCATTCCTGATACGGCAAAGGAAAAACCCCAGGAAGCCAAAGTTATCGCAGTGGGGCAAGGCCGTGTTGGCGAAGACGGAAAGGTTATTCCTCTCGATGTAAAAAAAGGTGATAAAGTTCTCATCGGAAAATTCAGCGGCACAGAAGTGACGATTGAAGACGAAGAGCATGTGATTCTTCGCGAAGAAGAGATACTTGCAAAAATCACCTAATATTGGTGAAAAGGAGAAAAAATGGCAAAACAAATCATAACTGGTGACGATGCCAGACAGGCCCTTTTAAAGGGAATCAATGCTTTAAGCGATATTGTTAAGGAAACACTGGGTCCAAGGGGAAAGAATGTCATCTTAGAGAAGAAGTTCGGTTCTCCGACCAGCACGAAAGATGGTGTCACAGTAGCCAAAGAAGTCGATCTGCAGGATCCTTTGGAAAACATGGGTGCTCAGTTGGTCAAAGAAGTGGCTTCCAAGACTTCTGATGTGGCGGGAGACGGCACAACCACAGCCACGGTGTTGGCACAAGCCGTTTATTCTAAAGGAATGAAGTATGTCACGGCTGGAGCCAATCCTAACCTTATCAAGAAGGGAATTGACGAAGCGGTCAAAATGGTTGTCGAGGAGCTGAAGAAGATCAGCCGTGATGTTAGCGGTGAGATGATTGCCCAGGTGGGTGCCATCTCTGCCAATAACGATGAAGACATCGGAAAAATCATTGCTGAAGCCATGGATAAGGTCGGCAAGGATGGTGTGATCTCGGTTGAAGAGGCCAAAGGTCTGGAGACCACGATGGATATCGTGGAAGGAATGCAGTTTGACCGCGGTTATCTCTCCCCCTATTTCATCACCGATCCTGACCGGATGGAAACTGTTTTGGAAGAACCGGTCATTCTTCTTCATGAGAAAAAGATAAGCAATCTGAGAGATTTTTTACCTTTGCTCGAGAACGTCGCCAAGATGGGGCAACCCCTCCTGGTTATTGCGGAAGAAGTTGAAGGCGAAGCCTTGGCAACCTTGGTTGTCAACAAACTTAAGGGCACTTTTTCCTGTGCTTCGGTGAAAGCGCCCGGTTTTGGAGACAGGCGCAAAGCCATGCTCGAAGACATCGCTGTTTTGACCGGAGGGAAAGTCATCACAGAGGATATCGGTGTGAAACTTGACAGTGTGACCATCGATTGGCTGGGCAATTGCGCTAAAGTCGTCATCGACAAAGACAACACTACCATTGTAGAAGGCAAAGGCGATTCGGAAGAAGTCAAGGCCCGGATCAAGCAGATCAGAACTCAAATCGATGATACGACTTCTGATTATGACCGAGAAAAACTCCAGGAAAGGTTGGCCAAGCTGGTCGGTGGAGTAGCCCTGGTAAAAGTTGGTGCTGCTACAGAGACCGAACTCAAAGAGAAAAAGGCCCGCGTGGAAGATGCTATGCATGCGACCAAAGCTGCTGTTGAAGAAGGAATCGTTCCCGGTGGAGGAGTTGCGCTTTTGAGAACACAAAAGGCACTTGAAGGATTAAAAGTTGAAGGCGACATGCAGATCGGTGTGGATATCATCAAGAGAGCGGTCGAAGAACCTCTCCGCCAAATCGCGAACAATGCCGGTTATGAAGGATCTATTGTTGTCGAAAAAGTCAAGGACTTGGATCAAGATAAAGGATTCAATGCTCTCACAGAAAAGTATGAAGATCTGGTGAAAGGTGGCGTTTTGGATCCGATGAAAGTTGTTCGGATTGCTTTGCAGAATGCCTCAAGTATTGCTGGGCTCCTGTTGACCACCGAAGGTTTGGTAGCTGACATTCCTGAAGAGGATAAAGGACCTAAGATGCCGATGCCTCCTGGCGGTGACATGTACTGATCGTTCGACTAGAAGATCGAAAGGCTCTGAGCTCCCAAGAGCTCAGAGCCTTTTTTTCCCCTGGATCATTTATAAAAACCGTCGATGACATCATCCATTTTTCCCCTGCGGGCGAGCTGATCTCACCACATCGGCTTCGTTGCAACCCACTTGCAGTAGTTCACTACAGCTGCGTGAGCTGCTGCCTTGCCGCTGCAGCAATCTCGACCCCCGTGAATAATCCAGGCTCCAGGTTTTTTAATTTAGGTATTCTGTGGTATAACTACCGTAGTGTTCAGACTATTTGACCGCTACATCCTCAAAGAAATAATCCCTCCTTTTCTGATTGGACTTGTGGTCTATTCGTTTGTTCTTTTGATGAATCAGATCCTTCTGTTGTCCGAGCTTCTGATCGCAAGAGGAGTGCCTCTCCGGGTCGTTCTGGACTTGCTTGTTTATCTCATTCCCTCTGTGCTTGCCTTTACCGTCCCGATGTCCGTCCTGATGGGCATCCTTGCTGGATTGAGCCGGATGTCTACGGACGCAGAAATTACAGCCTTTAAAACTTTGGGCATTAGCTACAAAAGGCTTTTGCGCCCCGTGCTGTTTTTTTCGTTTCTGGGATTCCTTGTCACATCGATTTTAACCCTGTATCTGGCACCCAGAGCGAATTACAAATGGGTCCAGACCTTTTCAGAGTCTGTATTGACAAGGGTTCAGTTCAATATCAATCCGAGAGAATTCAATGATTCCATGCCGAACACTGTACTTTTTATACAGGATATCAATCCTGAAATGGGGTGGCAAAATATATTCATGTATTTTGCCACTCCTCCCGATGAGCCCAAGGTCATTCTTGCTCGAGAGGGTAGATTGAATTTTTATCCCGAAGAAAGACGAGCCTCTATAGAGCTTTTTGATGGCATGATTCACTCCTACCCCCTTAACGACATAGAGGATTACACAATTACATCCTTTGGCCATTACGAAGAGGAATTGGATGTGGAGGGGGCGTTTCCCAGGATAGGTGCCAAAAAAAGAGTCCGAGAAAAGGACATAAAAGAATTATGGAAGGATAGCTTTGGGATAAGACAGGAACTTCAGGTGTTCCCTGTAGATCAGAAGAACACGGTTCTCTTCGACTTGAAAAAAAGGGAATCAATATCCCATTTGATCGAGATCCACAAAAAGATAGCTCTTCCGTTTGCCTGTTTTATCTTTGCGCTGTTGGGACTCCCACTAGGAGCTTTCACAAAAAAGGGAGGACGAACCAGTGGCTTTACTCTCAGCATAGGAATCATCCTTGTCTACTACATCATGATCACTGCCGGGGAACAAATCGCTATGGAAGGGCGAATCTCCCCTTTTCTGGGCATGTGGGGGCCGAACATCCTTTTCCTCGTGGTCGGCCTGTATTTCTTTATCCAGTCGGTGAGGGAAACATCGATATTTCCGCTCCCTTCATTTTCAAAAGTTAGAAAAAAAGCCAGCCCGATCCCAAAATCCGCCCGGTTTTCGACAAGCCTCCCCCGCTATTCCCTGCCGTTTCCGAATATTATCGACCGTTACATCATGCGGAAATATTTGGCTATATTCGGGTTTGTGTTTATCAGTATGCTTTCTGTCTCCGCCATAATCAGTTTTTTCGAAAGGGTAGACAGTGTGTACGAGCACAACAAGCCCATAAGCCTTCTCTTTTCTTTTATCTGGTACAAAATCCCGGAGTCAATGCAATACATCTTCCCAGTTACAACACTGATAGCCATACTCCTTTCCCTCGGGCTTTTGACCAAATTCAATGAGATAACTGCCATGAAGGCTTGTGGAATCAGCTTGTACAGAATTTTGATCCCTGTTCTCGTGTTATCTGGATTGGTTAGCTTTTGTTCGTTTTATGTTCAGGAATATATCCTTCCATACTCGAACAAAAGAGCCGAACAGGTCTGGAACAAGATCCAAGATTTGCCCGCCCGGAGCTATGGGCATTTGGATCGTCGGTGGATGTTGAGCAGCATGAAAGATAGAATCTATCATTACAGGTATTTTGACCAGAATACTTCTGCTTTCAGCCAGTTCTCGGTCTTTGATATTGACTCTGCCTCCTGGTCGCTGGAAAAAAGGGTGTTTTCTGAAAAAGGATATCTTGCGGAACAAGACTTAGTGCTCTCGGATGCATGGGCTCGGGAATTTTCCGGATCACGAGTTACCCAGTTTGATACACAAAAAACCATGAGGATATCTCATGGGGAGGATAGTAACTATTTCCTGAAGGAGTGGGAGGAACCCGATCAGATGAGTTACAGGGAACTTCAGGATTATATCGGGCAGATAGAAAAAAGGGGATTCGAAACCATAAAGTTCAAGGTCGACTTGAATTTTAAATTAACTTTTCCGTTGGCGAGCTTCATTATGGCGTTGCTCGGAATCCCGTTTGCATTCTCGATGGGAAAACGGGGAACGTTGGTCGGCATCGGTCTCAGCGTGATCATCGCTATAGTCTACTGGGGAGCCATCGCAACTTTCAGAAGTCTGGGGTATGTGAATTACTTGAGCCCTTTTTTAGCAGCTTGGGGACCCAGTCTCATTTTTGGTGCTGTTGGGCTGTACCTCATCTCCAAGCTAAAAACGTAGACTGAGATGTATGCAGAATTTACATTTTGTATTTGCCGAAGTCTTCGGGTTGTAAGTTTTCCAGCCACTTTTTGAGCTTTTCCGAATCTTCCAAGTTTTCATCGAATTTCAAGCTTTGCGCTTTGCTGACAACGGATTCTTCGACAAAGATGGGGGCTTTGACACGGAGGGCCAAAGCGATTGCGTCGGAGGGACGAGAGTCGATAATAAGAGGATTCCCATCCTGTAGACAGTGAATCGTGGCATAGAAGGTGTTGTCTTTAACATCGTTGACAACGATCCTCTGTATGTTGAGACCGGTCTTTTCTAAAAAAGTCTTCAAAAGATCGTGTGTCATTGGCCTTGGGGTGGCGATGTTTTCGATTTTAAGAGCTATGGCGTTTGCTTCGAATACCCCGATCCAAATCGGGAGCATGCGTTCGCTCTTAGGATCTTCAAGGACCACGATGGGCATTTTGGAAAGAGGATCAACGACCAGGCCTTTTATCTTCATTTCGATTTCCATGATGTCCTCCGCTTCAACAACTAAATATATATTCCCGACCTGGGCTTGTCAAGAAACACCACAAGAACAAGTTTGTCCTGGATTGAGTTTGTGACGGGAGGACTATTCCCTTTTGCCTGATATTATTTCAGGGATATTTTCTTCTGGGCCTGCGATTATCAATCGGTCTCCTTTTCGAATGACCTCATCGCCCGAAGGAATGGTGATGGTTTGAGGCGGGTACTTTCTTTTGATCAGCAGAACATCGAT
>RCNB010000543.1_pt1 | contig 29329 bp, 40 predicted proteins | sample 2041321 | NCBI WGS metagenome assembly RCNB01 (sample SAMN09708232, study PRJNA481090) | Marine sediment metagenome, whole genome shotgun sequencing project. | reverse complement strand
ATACAAGAATGAGAGGTGAAATATTTGGAAGGTACAGTTAAAAGATGGCTTGATAGGGGCTTCGGCTTCATAGCAGTTGAAGGGCAAGATGATGAAGTATTTGTTCATCATACTAGTCTAGACGGAGTATCTGAGCTTCGTGAAGGTCAGAAAGTAGAGTTCGAAGTTGAGGATGGCCCCAAGGGCCCAAGAGCTAATAACGTTAAAGTAGTAGAGTAAATCGGGTTACTGCGAAAGAAACCATAAGGATGGGGGTTTTCCCCTTTTTTTAACCCGTTACTGGTCTACTCGGGTTGAAACGCGCGTGTATGAATGCGTTCAGTAGTATTTACTACAGGAAATTCAATATCCCTGTTACTAGTAAGCAGGTAAGAATCTTACGTTTTTTGTAAATATTTTAATGGAGTGTGCTCAATTGATATTATCATACTACAGAATTTTATTATTGACCCCGCGCGCGCCACTTGTTTAAGATCAATCAAAGTAATTCAAAGAAAATGGGGGCTTCATCTGTTTTAGGTTATTCGACGGGCACAGTGTTTATGTTGGAGTTCAGATAACAGGGATGGGAATTACGATGAGCGACTATTACGAGACCAACAAGAAGCGTTGGAACGAGCTTGTGGGGATCCACGCGGACTCCGAGGAGTACGATATTGAGGGTTTTCTAGCCGGACAGAACACACTCAAACCTGTTGAGTTGAACATACTCGGTGATGTCAAGGGAAAGAGCCTGCTTCACCTCCAGTGCCACTTCGGGATGGATACCATCAGCTGGTCTCGTCTAGGCGCTAAGGCTACTGGCGTAGACTTCAGTGACACAGCCATTGAGCTAGCATCTGAGATAGCTAGGAAAGCTGGGACAGACACAAAGTTCGTTTGCAGTAACGTATACGACCTCAGGGACAACCTTGAGGGTGAGTTTGACATCGTTTTCACAAGTATCGGGGTGCTCAACTGGCTCAAGGACATCGAGGAATGGGGTAAGATCGTCGCACACTTCCTCAAGTCAGGCGGCACCTTCCTCCTCTACGAGTCACACCCGTTCATGTGGGTGCTAGATGACGAAGAGGGAATGAAAATCAAGTACAGTTACTGGCACACCGAGGAACCCCTTGTGGAGGAGGAGGATGGAACCTACGCGAACTGGGAGGCAAAAGTCACGAACAAGAAGAGCTACCAGTGGCAGCACTCCGTTGGTGACATCTTGAATAGCCTCATCAAGGGAGGACTGGTAATACAGGAAATCGGTGAGTACCCTGACATCTGGTGGCAGTACGTCCAAGAAGCAGTGCACCAAGAAGATGGATCATACCGGATTCCCGGTGACAGGCTCCCACAGATGTGGAGTGTTAAAGCTGGAAAACCCTAGAGCGCGCGCTCTAATCTCTCTTTTTTTCGTTAGTTTTATACAGCGCGCGCTCGGATCTTTTACTAGTAAATGTGGGTGGGAATCCCACCCCCCGCACTTTCTGGTATCCTTCCTGTGAACTAACGAAAATACCACGAACTCAATTCGTTACGCACCTGCTAGCAGAGTAGTAAAAACAAGGGTTAGGTGAGCCGTTTGTTCACAGCTTCTAACTGATTATTCTAGGACCGCCCTTATCCTCCGCACCCCCGCGGAGATCCCTTGTTCCTTCACTATCCTGAAATGCCCAAGCTCACCTGTGTTATCAACGTGGGGTCCGCTGCATAGCTCAGTGGAGAAATCCCCGATGGAGTAGACCGTAACCTTGTCACCGTACTTGTCGTCAAACATCGCCTGTATCTCCATCTTCTTTGCCTCGTCCATGGTGGTCTCAATCCTCTCTACGGGAATTGCCTTACTGATCTGGTCGTTGACCACGGCCTCCACAGCCTTTTTCTCTTGATCAGTGAGTTTTCTATCGAAGTTGAAGTCAAACCGCAGCCGCTCATGGGTGATGTTGGATCCCCTCTGGACGATGTCCTTTGAGAGTACGACTCTCAACGCCTCATTGAGCAGGTGTGTGGCGGTGTGCAACTTCACTGTCTCTTTCTGGCTGTCGGCTAACCCGCTTCCAAACTTTTTATCCGCGCTAGCCCTGGAGACCTTCTGGTGCTTCTGGAACTCTTCATCGAACCCATCCACATCCACTGGGATGTGGTTCTCGATTCCCAGCTCCCTTGTGATCTCTATGGGGAACCCGAAGCTCTGGTACAGTAGGAAGGCATCCTTGCCGTCGATTTCATTCTTATTTTTGGAGATTCTATTGAATCTGCGCAGACCCTTAGCCAGCGTGTTGTTGAATTTCTTGTGCTCTTTTTTCAGCTCGGTTAGGATAAAGTCCTCACTTGACTTTAGATGAGGGTTATCCTCCGCGTACATCCCAATGATGGTCTGGGCTAGCTCGCTTAGGAACTCCTCCTCGATATCCATCATTTTACCGTGCCTGATGGCACCCCTTATGATCCTCCGCAGGACATATCCCTGCTCCAAGTTACGGGGAACAACCCCGTCGGCTAGGAGGAAGGTGGCTGCACGTGTGTGATCCATGATTACCCTAACGCTCTTGACTTGCTCGTCAAGGATTTCCTCAATCTCCGCCAGTTCTTTTATCCTATCTAATAGGGGTACGAATATCTCGGTCTCGTACACGTTTTTCTTTCCCTGGAGGACACTGATGGTCCGCTCGACCCCCATACCCGTGTCAACGTTCCTCTGTTTTAGCAACTCGTATCTGCCGTCCGGGGTCTTGTTGTACTCCATGAAGACGTTGTTCCATATCTCGTTGTATTTCCCACAACCGCACCCGGGCTTGCATTCACTTCCACAGGGTTCAATGCCCGTGTCATAGAATATCTCGGTGTCAGGCCCGCATGGCCCGGTGCTTCCTGCTGGTCCCCACCAGTTATCCTCTTTCGGCAGGTAGTAGATTCTCTCCTCGGGCACCCCGAGCTCTTTCCAAATATTGGCGCTTTCATTGTCCCGGGGGGCGTTCTCGTCCCCGGCGAAGACCGTGACTGAGAGTTTGTCTTTATCGATGTTGAGCCATTCCTTGCTTGTCAGGAACTCGTAGCTCCATGGAATGGACTCCGCCTTGAAGTAGTCCCCGAGTGACCAGTTTCCCAGCATCTCAAAGAAGCTGAGGTGGAAATTGTCCCCCACCTCGTCGATGTCGCTGGTCCTGAGACATTTTTGGACGTTGACTAGTTTTGTCCCGCTTGGATGGGGCTGGCCCAGCAGGTATGGTACCAGTGGGTGCATTCCAGCCGAGATGAATAACGCGGTCGGGTCGTTTTCTGGTATAAGTGAAGCATTTGCAATTACTTTATGTCCGTTTTTCTGGAAAAAATCCATGTACATCTTTTTCAGCTTGTCAGAACTAATCAATTAGACCACCTTAGTCGCGTTTGTAAATAATTTAAGGATATCCTAGGCGCGTCAAGGGAACGCAAGCCCTCGTCATGCACCCAGTAATGTTCGCCGCCTTCCTTGGGCAAAGGTAAAACAAATGAATCTGATGAAATCTGCTTCAGTATCAGGCTCATTAAAACTAGAAACTGGTTTGAATATTTAAAAGAATTAACCGAAGAGAGCGCCGAGTCCCTGTAGGTCCTCTTCCTCTTCAGGTTCCTCTTCCTCTGGCTCCTCTTCAGGAGCTTCCTCGACAGCTGCTGGAGCTGCTGCTGGAGCTGCACCGGCTGCGAACACTGGTGCTTTGAGTGCTTCTTTGATGTTAACATCTGCAAGGGCGGCACAGAGCGCCTTGACCCTTGAGGAGTCCGCGCTAACGCCGGCTGCTGTGAGTGTGTTTGTAACTGCGTCTTCACTGATGTCCTTTCCTGCACTGTGAAGGAGCATAGCGGCATACATGTATTCCATACTTTTCACCTTTAATTTTGATAGACTATTCTATCGACTGCTATCATACAACCACGGAGCCTCTTTTTATTCTTATCGTTTTTCCGGTGTCAACCCGTTGCAAGAGCTCAATCGGCTAAGGACCCAGGATAAATCTATTTGATATGGTCCGCTGAACACTAAAAGTCGCGAAAATCTCCAAGTATCTGATCTAGGCGTGAACTTTTTTCACGGTGTTGGCCCACAATTCTTCCCCAGCGAGGATATCTGAAACCCTCTCTATCTCATAATCATAGGTCTCAAACTTCTCGTCAGCATCAAAAACCATGATGGCGAACTTTCCTTTCTCATGCCTCACACAGGCGATCTTGAACTCGCCTGCCCTCAGCTTGATATCCTCTGCTTTTTTCTGCCCAGTCAGCTTGAATATCGAGTTAATGACCTTGTCGTTGATGGTCTTAGGTAGCTTCCATCCCTCGGGAGACGTGTAAACCTGTTTACCCAGCATGGTCTTCACGACGACGGCCACCCTGATCCTCCTGGGGACGGGCTTGATATCGTTGACCGGCTCCTCCGCGCGCGCGCTATAAAGGCATCAATTTTTTACTGAAACATGTAAAGTACCCGTCATTTCCTTTTTCGTATTATTACTTTGAATAAACAATCCCTTTAGGGAAAAAGGGTCCATGAGCCTAAAATAAATGAACTTTGGACAACTTTTTTATCTTATACCAGTGGTTAAGAGTTGCTGAATCAAGCAGGACTACGTATATATGTAGGGACCTGTAATGCTTCAAATATCTGGGAAAGAAGAAAAAATGACAACTGCATACGACGTACCAGCAAACGTGCTAATCAACAGACTCTCAGGATACATGAAAGAGAACATACGCGAGATCCAGCCAGCCGATTGGGCGGGCTATGTAAAGACTGGGAGCCACGTTGAACGGATGCCCCAGAACCCCGACTGGTGGTATGTTAGGAGCGCCAGCTTACTACGCAAGCTCTACATGAACGGCCCCGTTGGAGTCTCAAGGCTGAGGAAGGAGTACGGCGGTCGCAAGAGGAGGGGCGTAAGGCCCGCTCACTTCGCGAAGGCTGGCGGAAACATACTCCGATCGATACTACAGCAGCTAGAGCAGGCTGGGCTTGCACAGAAAGACGGCACAAAGGGCCGTGTTGTATCTGGCAAGGGCCGCAGTCTACTCGACGCCATGTCCACGCAGATCAAGCGTGACCTGGACAGGGAAAACCCCGAACTACAAAATTATTAGTGAAAATCAATGTCTTCAGAAGAGGATCTAGCAGCCATAAGGCAACGCAGGATGGCGGAGCTTCAAGCTCAGCAGGCACAGCAGGATCAGTCAGCGCAAGCTCAGGCTGATGCTGAGGCCCAGAAAGCCGTCCTCATGCGGAAGATCCTCACACCTGAGGCAAGGCAGAGGCTCCAGAACGTGAAACTGGTGAAACCAGAGTTCGCGGCACAGATCGAGCTACAGCTACTCCAGCTGGCTCAGGCTGGTAGGGTGCCTCTTCCCATCAACGATGAACTTCTTAAGCAGCTGCTGACTCAGATTCAGAACCAGCAGACCAAGAGGGATATCAGCATTAGGAGAGTATAGAAAAATGGCAAGGAACAAACCACTGGCTTACAAGCTGCGCCTAGCAAAGGCGGGTAAGTCCAACAAATCGGTGCCCGCATGGATCATCGCCAAGACAAGGGGCGATGTCAGGTGGAGCCCAAAGAGCAGACGCCACTGGCGAAGCAGGAAATTAAGGGCTTAGGAGTGAACCAAGAATGTCAGAACTAGAACGAATATACACAGTGCCTCTCGGAAGGGCTTGGATTGTCCAGAAGTTCCGCAGGGCGGAGAAGGCGATGATGGTACTCAAGGCATTCACTGAGCGCCACATGAAGCCCACGGAGATCGTGATCGATCCCTCCGTCAACGAGGCTATCTGGGCCAGGGGCATCAAGAACCCTCCACGCAAGATCCGCGTCAAGATGACAAAGGACAGCGACGGCGTAGTAGTCGTCACTCTGGCGGAGGTATAGCGATGAGCAAGGCATACAGGATTAAGGGCGAGATCATGAAGCGGCACTTCTTTGAGCCACTGACCTTTAACACGCTCATAACCGCGGCGAAGGAGGAGCACGCAGTCGAGCGCATCTACGCCGAGATGGGAAGCCGCCACCGCGCAAAGAGGTACGAGATAAAGATCCAGAGCATAATCGAGGAACAGGTAGAGTAACTTGTCCTCAGGTCTCCAACAGAAAGAAAACCAGCTCCGTCAGCTCCTCACAGAGATGAGGATGATGGAGGGATCATCAAACACCCTACAGCAGAGACTCCAACAGGTACTTGGTGCAGTCTCAGAGCTCCGGCTGGCACAGCAATCCCTGGGAGACCTGAAGAAGGTTGAATCTGGGACAAAACTCCTCGTCCCCGTCGGGGGTGGGGCATTCATTAACGCCGAGATGGGCGGCATCGACAACGTTGTCGTCGGCATCGGCGCCGGCGTCTCAATAGAGATGCAGTATGAAGATGCGGTTAAAGACGTTAACGACAGACTAGCCGAGATGGAAAAGGCCCAGGCCTCTATCGAGGAGCAGCTTGGACAGATTCTTGCGCAACTTGAGACTCACCAGGGCATGGCCGAGAGGCTTTCCGCCGAGATTCAGAACGCTGTGCAGGGATCAATCTAATGTTCGAGAAACTTCGTAACGGCCTAAAGGGCATCGTAAACAGGATAAGCAACTCGGGGTTCACCGAGAAGGACCTTGAGCCACTTTTATGGGACCTGCAGATTCAGCTCATCGGCAACGATGTGAGCGTCGAGGTCGCGGAAAGAGTGTGCGCCGAGATGAAGGAGCGGCTGGTGGGCACCGATGCACCCCGTTTCGGTGACAAGACAAATGTAGCCCGCACCGCATTGATGGAGTCCATTGAGGTCGTCATGAACGGCAGCAACAAGGTGGACTTCTTGGAGAAGATATCACAATCAAAGAAGGAAGGGGAGCCCTTCAGCATCATGTTCGTGGGCATCAACGGCACCGGGAAGACCACCACCATAGCCAAGGTGACCCACAAGCTCCAGAAATCTGGTTACAGCGTCGTCCTGGCATCAGGTGACACTTACCGCGCTGGCGCCATAGAGCAGCTTGAGGAGCACGGCAGAAGGCTAGGGGTGAGGGTCATCAAGCACAAGTACGGCTCGGACGCAGCGGCCGTCGGTTTCGACGCCGTTGAGCACGCCAGGGCCCAGGGAATCGATGTTGTCCTCATCGACACCGCCGGGCGGATGCAGACTAACAGGAACCTGATGGACGAGCTCCAGAAGATGAAAAGGGTGGTAGACCCGAGCTTCACCATAATGATACTGGACAGCCTAATCGGGAACGACGCCACGGATCAGGCCATGACGTTCAACAACCACATCGGGTTCGACGCGGCCATACTCACAAAGGTGGACGCCGACGCCAAGGGAGGCAGCAGCCTCAGCGTCTCGTACCTCACGGGGAAACCGGTGCTGTTCGTGGGTGTGGGACAGGAGTATGACGACCTGGAGACGTTTGACGCCCAGTGGTTCGCCGAGAAACTCCTCGCAGATTAGTAAACTTTAACTATCATTCGTTCATCCAATGCTTGAACAACATGGGTCTAAACGAGTTCTTCCAATCAGCGGACCGCCTGCTGAGGACACTTACCAAGCCAAACTGGAAGACGTACTGGATGAGCATAAAGATAGTATTCGCCGGGATCGGCGTCCTGGGAATCATAGGCTACATAGTCAGGCTCATGTCGGTTGTATTGCAGCCGGTATAAAAAAACCCTTTAAGTTTCCTTGTTGTACGGCCACTTCACGTAGAACGCGTACATCAAAATAAAGAGGAACGCAGTTGCAACCACCGCTACCTCCTCGAACTCAAGGAAAAGCAAGGCTTGGTCATGGACCTGCTCCGCCACCTTTGACAAAAGAGATGAAATCATATTTGCACCAGTTTACATACCATCCTCAACCGTGTTTTATATGTCTTGTCAAGGAGAACGAGCCAGCGCCAGAGAATTTTTTTCACGTTATACCAAGTTACTTGATGCAAACCCCGCCATAACCCTGAACCCCACCCATCTCATGAATCCGTATGAACCGCATCCAAACTTTTAGCAATCTTAATATCTACGCACCTGGTAATGCTTGGTGCATCGGGCGTGGTCAAGTTGTCCGAAAAAACATTGAGAACATCCCTTTACGCGGTGAAGGTTACGAACGGCCAGGAGAGGACGGTAGCACTAATGCTGTCCGACAAGGCCAAGGTCGAAGGATTATCCATCCAGGCCATCCTCGCACCAGCCGAGCTAAGGGGCTACATAATCATCGAGGCCCCAACGCCCCACATCGTGGACGAGTTAATCCGCGGCATGAGGCACACCAGGGAGCGAGTACAGGGAACAATCAGCCCGGACGAGGTTGACCACTATATAGAAACCAAAGCTGTCGTAGAAGGCTTAGACGAGGGAACCCTAGTCGAGGTAATCGCGGGGCCCTTCAGGGGAATGCAGGCACGTATCGTGAGGGTCGACCTCTCCAAAGAGGAGGTAACCATCGAGATACTTGAGGCCGCGTTCACGCTGCCTATCACAGTCCACGCAGACTATGTCCGAGAACTCAAAGGAGTAAAATACTAATGGTAGAGCAGACACTCAACTTCATCGTAAACGGCGGCAAAGCCACAGGCGGCCCCCCAATCGGTCCAGCTCTTGGACCACTGGGCATCAACACAATGCAGGTAGTAGCAAAGATCAACGAAGAGACGGCCGAGTATGATGGACTGCCAGTGCCGGTCGAGGTAACCATTGACACAGACACAAAGGCCTTTACCGTAACTGTCGGCATGCTGACTACGTTCGCCCTCATCAGCCAAGTGACTGGTATAAAGAAGGGCTCATCAACGCCGAACACAGACCTTGTCGCGGACATGTCATTCGAGGACCTCATCGGGATCGCGAAGAAAAAGCGCCCGGGTATCTACGCTGCATCGCTGAAGACAGCGGTAAGCGAGATGCTGGGAACATGCCAGAGTGCCGGAGTCACCGTGGATGGACGAATAGCAGGAGAGGTTCAGGAAGCAATCAGGGCCGGAGAGTATGACTCCCAGCTCGCCGAATAAACCTTTAAATTATATCTGATGTGAGAAAGAGAGGAACTTAAAATGTCACTCCCAACGGAAAGAATCAAAAACGCGGTTGAGAAGACCAGGGAAGAATCTCCCGCTCGAAACTTCGAGCAGAGCTTCGACCTAGTCATCAACCTCAGGGAGCTCGACATGAACAGGCCTGACAACCGAGTCAATATCCGGTTCCAGTTACCGAGAGGTATCGGGGACAGGAAGGTACTCGTGTTCGCCTCGGGCGACCTAGCGCTGAGATCAAGGAGGGCAGGAGCGGATGATGTTATTGAGCCCGCAGAACTTGATCAGCTTGCAGGGGACAAGAAAGCTGCCAAGAAACGCTTGGCTAACTATGATGTGTTCGTTGCTGAGGCACCTATGATGCCAACAGTAGGTCGTGTCGCAGGACCGATATTGGGACCCAGGGGAAAGATGCCCACCCCTGTACCGCCACAGGCACCCATAGACAATATCATCGAACGCGAGCGCCGCATGATAGTACTTCGAAGCAGGGACAAGCCATTCATCCACTGCATCGTCGGAAAGGAAGGAATGAGTGACGACGAGGTCACCCAGAACATTGAGACAGTGGTCAGCAACTTGACCGCTGCGACAAAGAGAGGCTTCGCCAACATCAAGTCGATGTACCTGAAGCTGACAATGGGGGGCAGCGTCAAGCTATACTAGGTGATTTGACCATGAGTAGCAACATTCCATCCGAAAAGAAGCAGGCAGTTCAAGAAGCAGTCGAGTTAATCAACCAGTACCAGATTATCGCAGCGGCTGACCTAACCAAGGTCAGTAGCAGCATGCTACAAGACATGAGGAAGCAGCTCCGTGGAAACCACCTATTCAGGGTCGTCAAGAACACCCTGATGCGTATCGGCATGGAGCAGGCCGGAAAAGAGGGATCACGTGAGTTCATTGATTCAGTCAGTGGACCCAACGTGTTCCTGTTCACAAACGGCAACCCATTCAAGGTAGCGATGGAGCTTGACGCCAACAAGATCAAGGTTTTCGCCAAGGCAGATGATGTCGCAATGGACGATATCATGTTGCAAAGAGGAAACACGGGACTCAGCCCCGGACCCCTCATCGGGAAGTTCGGCGTGCTAAGCGTCAGGACCCGCATTGAGGCTGGAAACATCTGGGTAGTCCAGGATACCGTGGTACGCAAGAAGGGCGAGGTAATCGGTGAAGACCTCGCGGACCTGCTTACGCGTATGGGTATAAGGGCATCCGAGATGGGTCTCAGCATCAAGGCAGTCTGGGAGAACGGAGAGGTAATCCCCGGAGAATCGCTAATACTGGACTTGGACGAGTACAGGTCCATGCTGGAGCAGGCAATAGGAGGAGCGTTCAAGGTAGCCATCGAGGCAGCCTACGCCACACCCGAGACCGCGCCAACCATCCTAGCGAAGGCCGCACAGGAAGCCATAGCAGTAGCCGTGGAAGCCGAGTGGCCAACCGAGAAGACCATCGAGCTCCTGATCGCGAAAGCGAGCGCCGAAGCCAAGAGTCTTGCCAGCCAGGTTGGCAAGAAGATGGCGGAAGCCTAAACCCCTTTTTTTAAACCATTTTTATTTAACACGAGTCCCTAGGGTAAACCATGTCTGATCCTCTCAAGGATTACAGGGATAAACGGGACTTTAATCAGACGCCTGAACCCGTTGGCGAGACACAGGCGTCAACCAAGAAGCCTGTCTTCGTCATCCAGAAACATGATGCGAGAAACCTCCACTATGACCTTCGACTCGAACACGGTGGTGTGCTGAAATCATGGGCCGTCCCCAAGGGGCCATCAATGGACCCCATGGTGAAACGCCTTGCCGTCCCCACCGAGGACCACCCCATGGGGTACCTTGATTTCGAGGGGGTGATCCCCAAGGGTAACTACGGCGCCGGCACCGTAATTGTCTGGGATATAGGGTTGTACCGTAACCTGAAAGGCGATGATGCCGACCTGGGCCGGAACCTTGACGAGGGACACGCCACCATCTGGCTTGAGGGGGCGAAGCTGAGGGGCGGCTTCGCGTTGATAAGGACCAAGAGGGGGGGAAAGCGGCCCCAGTGGCTCTTCTTCAAGATGAAGGATGAGCAGGCCCTCCCCGGCTCCGAGATTCTCACTGAGCGACCCAACAGCGTGAAGACGGGGCGCAGCCTCAAGGAGGTCGAGGAACAGGAGGAGCCAGCCGACATTGAGGGCTTCCAGTGAACGATAACCATTTCTTATTGCGAAGGTATCCATTACCATGAAACATCAATCATTAACCATCGCCCAATCCAGCGTCGAGGTGGGCGACCCTCATATTTGCAGTGACTCCATGAACAGGGGCAACATCATCGATGCGATCTACGAGCCTTTAATCAAGAGAACCGGCCCCGGCGTGTACTCTCCCGCCCTAGCGTCAACCTGGGCGGTTGAACCCGACGGCTTAACCTGGGGCTTTAAGCTCAGGGAAAGTGTGAGGTTCCACAACGGCGAGAAGCTAACCGGTAACGACGTCGTTGCCACATTGAAGCGGGTTGTGGACCCGGCCATCGGTGGTGCGTTTGGCACACAGGGCGTGTACGCAAGCTACATCGGCGACGCGGAGTTCAGTTCACCGGGCAAGTACTCCTTCCAGTTATCCACGAAGGCCCCCATGGCTGACTTGCTGGATCTTCTCTCGGAGATGCCGATAGCGCCGGCTGATGAGCTTGATAACCTTCCAAACGAGTACATCGGCTCTGGTCCGTACCTCGTTGGGGGCATGTCAAGGGACGAGATGGCCCTGGAGAGTAACAGGAAGTACTGGGGCGGGAAGAAGGCCATCGCGGAGGAGGTCTCGTGGCTAAAAGAGGACGACCCCATTGAGAGGGCGGAGATGGTTGCCAACAGGGAGGCTGATATCGCCACCTCCATCGGGTTGGAGGGAAGTGACAGCATCAAGGGCTCCACGAGGGCAAACGTGGTCTCAGTCAGGAGCGGCCTTTGCATCATCTTCATGATGAACAGCGGCAGCGGGGTATGCGCCGACCCACATGTCAGGCAGGCACTCAACTACGGGCTGGACATCGACGAGGTCGTAAGGAAGATAAAGAAGGGCGCTGCGACTAGGCTCAACGGGTACCTTACGCCTCACCATTACGGGCACAACCCAGAAACCGAGAGTTACCCCTATGACCCTGATCAGGCGCGGAGACTGCTCTCAGAGGCAGGCTACCCCGATGGCCTCAAGTTGACGATAGATATCCCCACCAGGATGCCCGATGAGGGCCTCGATGTCGGTGAGATGATGAAGGAGTACTACGGCCGGATAGGGGTGGACGTTGAGGTTGTCAGTTACTCTGACCGTGCGGCGTACGCCGAGATGGTCAGAGATAAAAACATCCATGATATGTGCTGCTTCGACTCAAGCCCCATTAGCACCTTCAGGGTGCTCAGGGAGAAGATACACTCAGGCCACAAGGGGCCGTGGTGGGAGGGCTACCACAACGAGGAGGTAAACGGGTTGATTGATGCCGCACAGAAGACCTTCGACGATGCCAAGAGGACCGGTATCTACCAGCGGGTCTTCCAGATTGTCAGGGATGACGCCCCCTGGGTGTTCCTCTACAGGCCGACCTACTTCTGGGCCGTAAGCAAGAAACTGGGAGACTGGGCCCCCACAGGCAGAGGGGCAGTACTATTGACCGCTTAAGGGTTTACTCCCCGTAGGGCTTGGTGTCAAAGGTCAGGAACTCGACGGCGTAGCCCTCGGGGTCCCACGTCAGGAACCCCCTCATATCGATGTCCCCGCTCTTCTGGGGCGGGTGGTTTGTCTTGACTCCTCTTTCCTCCAGATTCTTGTGCCACGCATCAACGTCCTCGACGAACACGCTGAGCATCACCGGCTTCTCGGCTTGTGGCTTCAGATAGCCCTTCTCAGCGTTCACCAGCCCGATGTGGCTGTCCTTGCCGACCCTGAAGATCTTCACCCAGTCTCTGTCCATGACCTCCTCGAAGCCCAAGGTCTCCCCGTAGAACTCCTCGGCTTTCTCGATGTCGTTGTAGTAGGTGAACGTGATCATTCCCTCGATGCCTTTCAACATAATCACATTGAATCAGCGGGTTGGGGATAAAAGATAGACTACTGGCCGTATGGCTTCTTGAGCCATTGCATGACTTCAAGGAGGTACCCCTCTGGGTCCCTGAACAACAGCGTTCTCATCTCCAGGTACGACTGTTTCTCTGGGGGCTGCTCTATCTCGACTCCCTTCTCCTTAAGGTGCATGTGCCAGCCGTCGATGTCGTCGCTGAACCAGCTCAGCATAACGGGCTTCGATTCGCTCCACTTCAGGTACCCCGTATGTCCGTCCACGAGCCCCACGTGGCTGTCACCGTGGACCCTGAACACCTTGGCAAGCTTGATATCGATTACCTTCTCGAACCCCATGATGTTCTCGTAGAACTCCGTGGCCCGCGTCAGGTCGTCGTAGTAGAAGAAAGTGATGGTGCCGTTGATTTCCATGGGGATGGATAATCGTTCATACTAAATAACATGAGTTACGCGATGGTGGCTTGCTCAGCAAGGTAGATTCCCCACGGTCACCACTTGTTTCTGTGGGTGAATTCCTCGACGAACTTTCTGGGTTCCTTGGGCTTGGGGTCGTCGCTGTATCCTAGTGGCAGCACCGCCTCCACGAGGTACCCCTCGGGTGCCCCTAGGGCCTCGGTTACCAGCCCGGGGGCCGACGTCGTGTAGGTCACCGTTGAAAGCCCCTTCTCCTCGGCCGCCAGTATGGCGTACCCGATGCTGACCCACACGCTTGGCTTGTAGGTGGGGGCCCTGGTGTCCCCCAGCACCACGAGGAGGACGGGGGCTTCAGTCAGCAGTGGCTTGCTGAGGCTGAGGCCCTTGGCGTTGTACCCTCTCTTTCGCTCTGGGCTTATTGAATCGTAGAACGCCCTCTCCCCCGCCTCGGATGCCTCCCTGATCGCTGTCTTGGCGCCGCGCGCGCATGTGTGTGTGGGGCGAATATTTTATCCTCACTTCTCGATGACTCATGGATACGGTTGCTTTATCTCACATGCGCGGGTGCACGGTGAAAATTTTATTTACTTAGATGCACGGAAATAGTTCTATGCACATTAAAAAAAGTTACAGCCATACCAAAGAAGCCGTTGATAGACGCCCACGGCGAGTCAGCCCTATACAAGATATTCTGGCAGGAGGACGCAAGCGGCAAGGTCTTTGGGCCAAAAAACCCGAGGGCATGAAAAGTTTTGAACACTTTGCAAGGATAACCCTCCGACCGGGCGACACCAACAACCTGCACACCCACAAAGACGCAGAGCAAGTGTACTTCGTGATGCAGGGCGAGGGCGTCATCCAGGTGGGCGAGGAACGGGAAAACGTCAGCGCCGGCGACGTGGTATTCCTACCAGCCAAAGTCCAGCACGGGTTCTTTAACACGGGGGACAAACAGGCCATTGTGTACCTGATAGGTGTGAAGGTCTAGAAACACACATTATTCCCGTTGATTTGACTTAACCGCGCCTTTCAGCCAGCCGCCAAGCTCCATGGCCGCCCTCGTGGCCGTCTGCTGGGGCTCAGGGTCACCCAGATCAGTCAGGAAAAGGACGCTGTTATCATCATCCACGACCAGGTACCGTTCCCCATACCCATCCAGCGCGATGTACAACGGCTTATCGACCCCAAAACTCAGCAGGACAGTCTTCTCGCCCCTATACGACGGGAACCTCCCCCCCTCAATCAAACCCGCCAGCCACCCCCCTTTATTGATGGCCCATTTGATGGCGGACTCCTCGGGACTCTTATCATCCAGCCCAGTTATGAAAAGAATACTCCCGCCCCTATCCTTCACCAAATATCTCCTAGGCGGACCCGCTAACGTATCCGGGACAATAAACAAGGGGCTTTCCATTCCCATTTTTAGTAATATCCTCGTATATAATGAAATCGAGAGACCAAAGATCGGGCCAAGAACCCCTATAGATCAATTAAGCCAGACACCAGTAACCCATGGCTCGCACACATCGCCTGGTTATTAGCTAACAATGGAACAGCCAAGCATTGACCGCATAATATCTAAATTCTTATGGACCCGTTCATCTAGTCCACCCACAATGGAACCAAAGGAAAAACAGGGCCTCGAAATCAAGGTAGCCATCCAGATACTGAAACCAGCGAACACGGTTTTCGAGGCCATCATCAACCCAGAAAAAATGACCAACTATTTCATATCAAAAAGCAGCGGAAAAATGATGTAAGGAAAAACATTAACCTGGAAGTTCCCCGAGTTCGAAACAGAGTTCCCCATCCACGTAGAAAAAATAGAGCAAGGCCGGTACATCTCCTATCACTGGGAGACAGACGGTGAAAAGCTCCTCGTCGAGATAACGTTAGACCCGGTTGAGGATGACGCCACCGTCGTCACGGTGACAGAGAAGACCAGGGAAAACGATGAAGCGGGCATCAAATGGCTAGCGGGAAACACGGCGGGGTGGGCAAACTTCCTAGCCTGCCTAAAAGCCTACCTCGAACACGAAATCAACCTAAGAAAAGGCGCGTTTACCTTCCTAGCCTAGCGCCCATCACACACCATCCAGCCGAGGCAAGCACAGCCAGGGGCCTCAAACCCAGTAACCCACATGATACCACCCACACCCACCGGGTCGGACACCGCCCAATAAAAAAAAGTCACCAAGTAACCACCTACAGGGTCCATGGGCGTAAAACATGGCCCTCACCGATCGCCACCGAAAAATATTTTTTTCCAAAATTACAGCCCACAGTTACCTGGAGCCCTGCCTCTTATCGCGCCTGTACTTTTTAATGAAGAAGCCCAGCATGCTGGAGACGTACGTGTACAGGCTCATCCTGATGAAGAAGCCGTCCTCGAACAGGAACGGCGTCCTCGAGTAGTTCAGGGACGGGTAACTGTGGCTGTACAACAGGACCAGGCTGACAAACGAGAGCACCAGAAGGCCCGATTTCCAGTTGACAAGCCTCCTCCTCATCGTCAGCCTTGGCGTAGACGGCGCGGCCATGGACTCCGGCTTGGCCACCCCGGGCGCAAAGGGGCAAGCGTTAACCATCCATTTAATCGACCCGATACCTCCCCAGAATCTCTATGGCAAGCTGTGTCGGCGCCATCAGCTGGTGCAAGGCGTTGAGCTCAACCCCCCGCTCCTCCGCCTCCGCCTCCAGTACGCTCCTGCACGATGACTCAAGGTTGCAGGTGTCACAGTTACCCTCGTAGAGGTACCACACCTTGAGGCCGTTACAGTTGCTGAGGCTCACCAGCACAGGCAGGTCGTGGGCGGGGCTGTGGGCCTCCATGACCCCCTCCACCAGGTTTATGGTCTTCACAGTCAGGTTGTTGGTCTCGGCGGCCTCCATGAAAGCCTGCTCCACCTTGCCGTCGATGATATGGTAAGCCTTGTGGACCGCCTGCCTGCTCACCCCCAGCTCCCTACCGATGTCCGACTGAGAACGGTCCCTACGGCGGAGACCCCAAATGTTCGCCTCCCTGGGCGTCAGGTACCCAACTTTAAAAGTCAACCCAGCTCAAGTAAACCATCAACAGTTGACATAGATAACGTTATCGAGCCAAACGGACCGTTAATTTCATCACGGTCAGGGTACAACGTTAATCATGCCAACTCATGGGATACAGGGAACCATAACCCTGTTCTATTACAGAGACCTTGAGGCCGCGTCGGCCTTTTACGAATCAATGGGCTTCTCGCTAGAGGTTGACCTCGACTGGTGGAAGGCGTTCAGGATAACGGACGGGACCTACCTTGGCCTCGTGGGAGGTGACATCGTACCGGAGGACATCGATTCGAAGAAGGCGGTGAAGCTCATTGTGGTGGTGGATGACGTTGATGCCTGGTTCAACAAGTTAAAGGGACTGGGATTAAAGCTGGACCACCAGGAGGTATACTCCAGCTCAAGGCTGAACCTACGGGAGTTCAGCCTAAGCGACCCCGAGGGGTACTCCATAGAGTTCGGCCAGTTCCTATCCCCGTTAGGGGTCTAGGGCTACTGGTACCTACCGCGAGTAGTGATCGGCCATACAGCGCAGACGCGGCCATCCTTGACGACCACCATCTCGTCGTGCTGGTTAACCGTTGTACAACAGTGGTTGGGTACGAACTGGATCTTCTGCCCCCACCTCATCTTGGCGCGCTCCTCGTTTCCCTCGTTGAAGTACAGGGTTCCGTGCTCCTCGCTGAGACCAATCCTATCAAAGTTGACATTTTCTTCGTCGGCAATGGCTTGCACTTGTGGGTCCGCATCTTTATGTCTGCCCCCGCTCATCGCTTTTTCACCTGCATCAGTCACGACTCTATTAGGATGCCTATCGCTGATGATTTGCGTGAGCACTGTTAAGCTGCTCTTGAAATATACATCGTTGATGCTTTCCCAGCCGTAGCCGCTCCCCTCCTTTCCCGCACCAAACACGAAGCTGCCAGGCTCGATCTCGGTTATGCCCTTGTAGGTGCCCGTCACCTCGTAAGTAGCGGTGCTCCCGGCGCTCACGATCTCGACATTTATACCCGCGTCCCTGATGGCGTCGGCTGTTCCCACAGTCAGTTTGTTCCTAGCCAGGGCTACCTCCCTGTCAACAGGATTCTCGTAACCGTAGATACCCCTGAAGTTGACCCCCGGCAGCTTCATGAGCCTCTTCGCCACCCACACGGCATCCTCACCCGGCGAGACCCCGCACCTGCCATGAGTGATTTCAATAAGCACGTCCTGCTTGACCCCCCACCTCTCGGCGACCCTGCTGATCATCTCGGCCTCCTGCAGGTTGTCAATGCTGGTTATCACCTTCCCCTCGCCCATCGCCACCGTCATCCCGACCACCCTCTCTATCTTCCCTTGGTCGGCGATCTCCTGGCTGATGAGAATGGTCTTGTCCCCGTACAGGATTCCGCTGTTCAGGAGAACCTCGGCCTCGCTGAGCTTCTGGGTCATGACGCCGTTGGCCCCCGCCTCGATGAGCTTGTTACATATGGCCGCGGCCTTGAATGTCTTGGCGTGGGGACGCACTTGGACCCCCGCCTTCTTCGCGAACTTGAACATCTTGTCGATGTTCCACTGGAACTTTTCAAGGTCAAGAATAAGAGCTGGAGTCGGAACATCCTCCACCGGTTTACCGATTAAAGACATGATGAGCCAGTGGCTTCCAGCTCCTAAAAGATTTTCCAGTGGATGAGTTATACAATTTTATATAACTCGAATGGTTTGGCGATTGGGCGTGAAGGTATTACACGAGCCACACGCGCGCAATCTGAACAGATTATTCACTTTATGTGTCTCTGAATAATGCTTTGGGATCATCCTTGATTGTATTTGCTCCCCAGCTAGTGGGTTACCTAATAAAGTCTTTTTCATTAATGTTAGCCATTTCTTCTTTTTATGATCCTGATCAAGTTGGCAATTTTCATCATAAAGCTTTTTATCAATATAGACAGCTGATGGAGAAAACGACATCAATAAGTCGTAGTTATAACTGGCATAAAATATTATATGTTAAAAATAGCCCTTCATCATATTTTCCATCCACTCCGGGATTGTGGCGTCCTTTCTGTCATAGACTGGGACATAGGGCTTGACATCTATGACCGGTGTCCCGTTTATCGCGTCCAGCGCCCTCACCTTGACGCTGCCCTCGGTAACCTCCACTATCTCACAAGCAGTTACCCCTATCCTGTTGGGCCTATGCCTGGCCCTCTGGGCGAATATTCCGAGAAAGGGCATATCCTGCCTCTCCTGGGGGTGGCGCCTCAGGTGTACCTCGGGGACGTACTTTGCCTCGTGGAGGAACGTGAGGATCATAGCGTGGCTGAAATCGCCTAGCCCCAGTAGCCCCGGGGCGAACTCTGGCTTCAACACTATCTCAGATATCACCGCTCCCCAGTTCATGTCAACCGCCTCAGTTACAGGGGATTTTACCTCGCCTATTATGACGAACTCCATGCCATTGATGGAACTGTGTTTGAATAAAAAAGGTTAGATTGAGACGCGGTACCGGTCCCTGAGCTCCTGCCGCTTTCCCTCGTTCCAGCCAGTCACGTCAGTGTAGTAGCCAGTGATCCTGCTCCAGTGACGCACGTTTGTGCTACCACACTTGGGGCAAGCATCAAGCAGACCAGTGCCCGTGCTCTGGCATGAGCTGCACACTGTGAGGTCCTTGGTGTAGCTGAAGTAACCGATCTGGCTGTTACGGCAGATCCTCTGGGTCAGCTTGTAAAGCGCCTCCGGGTCAGACGAGCTCTCACCTACCCATGCGTGGAAGATGTTACCCCCGCTGAGGATGGGGAAGAACTTGTGCTCAATGTCGATCTTCTTGCCCAGCGAGATCTTGGCGCCTACGTAGGAATGAGTGCCGTTACTGTAGTAGACAGGGGCGTCCCTCTTCTTGACAAGGCTCTGGATGGTCGAGGTATCCCCCTTGACCATCTTGCGCGCCATGTTCCTGTAGTGGGGCGAGACCAGGTCCTTAACCGCGAAGGTCTGGGCCGTGGACTCCGCTGGGGTCCTCGCCAGCATGACCTGCTTGCCGCTCCTCATCTCAAGTCCCTTGCGGAACTTTTCCATATCGAGAAGGAGCTTTACCGCTAGCCTAATTGAGTCCTCGCTCTCGTGGAGCTGGTTGCCCGCGAAGTATTGTACCATCTCGTTGATGCCCACGACGCCGATGACGTTGACCAGCTCGTTGAAGTCAACCGCTGGGGGACCCTTCTTGCCAGTTCTGGGGTCCTTTGGTGTCTGGGTCGCGAACGGGACCATGTTACCTTCAATGGCCTTGTCCATCCACCTACGCTTTGCCTCGTAGACGCCCATGGCGAGCCGCATCTTGTCCTTTGCCAGTCCCAGTAGTTTGTCATAGTCACCGTTGGCCTGGTACGCCATCCTGGGCATGTTGAGGCTCACTACCTGCCAGCCGCCCATGCTGAAATGCTGGCCGTCCTCGAACCAGAGCTTCTCGTTGAAATTTGGGTCCGTCTCGGGTGTGTTGGAGAACTGGTACGCGCAGCACTGGTAGCAGCTGATACCGTTGCCATATCCACGGTAGGCGGGAAGCATGTTGTCAAAGTATGGGGACCCGAATTTGCCCACTGCCTCGTGGACTAGCATCCACAGGTCATCGTACTCGGACTTGAAGAACTCCGGTGATACATAGTTCTCGTTCTTGGGGAAGTTGAAGGGCTTGCCCCACGCGTCTCCCTCAAGTGAGACCTCTGTGATGGCCCTGAAGAACATCTGGACCTCGGGCTCATAGTCGCCGTAGGTCTCGGGGCCTACCTGGCCCTGCTTGACGGCGGGGACGTCCCTCCATATCTTGGGGACGCCCATGGGGAGCTGGATGTTGCTGAAGACCAGCTGTCCACCGCGAGTTACGTATGTCTGGGTCAGCTCGTAGAACATCATTTGTGCGAGCTGCTTGATCCTCTTGTAGGGGAGCCCACGCAGGTACGGGGCGAGGAACATGGTGTAGTACATGAATCCCTGACCGCCGCTGAAGTTGGTTTGACCTGCCGCAAGCACCTTGACGCTGTGGAGTATCGCCACCTCCGGCTGTTTCGCCGGGCCCGCAACGCTGCTCCTGAATCCCTGTCCGTCAGGGATCAAACCGTAGTAGAGGAAGTACCTGAGGTCCCAGTCCTGACAGAACGGGCGAGTTCCGAAGTACTCCAGTGTGTGAATATGAATATCCCCGTCCGTGTGAGCCTTCGCCAGCTTGGGGTCCATCAGGAGGAGGTACTGCTCCTTGCTGAGCCTGTCTGCCTTCTTCTTGTGAACTGTCTCTGGGTTGGGCTGAAGGTTGGCGTTCTCTTTGCTCTCGAAGCCGTTTCCCATGTCGATCTGGTACGCGTCGTAGATGGGCACACCTACCCTTGTGAGCAGGTTCCTGTAAATTCCGAACTCGGGGACCTCGTTGCTCCATTCAAGGAGAAGGTTGTTGGTAACCTCCCTGACCATTGGACCAGAGACGAACCTGGGCTTGGTCAACCTAAACCTCCTCTCGACCTCGTCAGCAAGCCTCTCGGCGGTCAACTCGCTTATCGCTGGAATATCAAACATCGTCTCGGCGAGCTGGGTCTCCTTGTTGAGCATAGCAACTATACGGGTCTTGTCCCATGGGACCAGGAATCCATCGGTCGTGTGGACCATGGGCATACCCATGTAAACATTGTCTGAGAAGAACTCATCTATCTGCCTCTGGTGCTGAGGCAGGGTCCTGTTCTTAGCCAATATTAAGCATCTCCGTCACTCTTCCCTCTATCAGGGTCTCGCCCTCGAACAACTCCTCCGAGGGCTTCACCACCTCTTTCTCCCCCAGAGACAAGATAGGTGGATTTCCGAACATATTCATCATAACAAAATCAGTCTGGTTCTCGGTATCGAACCAGTCCGCCTCGAACTCGATCTTTTGTGACTTTAAGTAATCCTTAAGCTTGTCACATTTCGGGCAATCGGGCAGTGAGTATACGGTAATCTTCATTTTACGCAACCTCTAGTGTGTCTCGCGGAAAGTGCACACTAATTCTAGTTACACAAAGTACACAAATCGTTGTATATATCGGTGACTATCCGTAGAATAATACCATAAGATCAGTATGGAATAATAATCACGATAACACAATGAAACATTGTATTGTCTCAAATATACAAGAATGTGGTTGATAATGCGAATCGTCTAACGAGATTTTATATATTCTGCCTGATCTATTTTACTCGAAGTCATCTGAGATTGTCCGGTGTACACCCATGACCATAATCATCTGCCTCGTTGGATCCCACTACCGTCGAGCCTTCGACGGCATCAGATACTGGAGCAAGGTACACGGAATAACCAAGCTCTACCTCCTTTACAGCGAGCCAGCGGACGATGAAGAGCCCACCGTCTTCAGCTACATGAGCAAGAAGAATGCCGAGGACCTCAGTGATAAGTTGGAGATTCTTGATCCAATAATGATCCCATACCAACCCCTCCAACAGAGGAGCGCGTTCAGGACGATTTACCGGATACTGCACAGCGCAAGGGACAGCGGCGAGGATGTGCTCATCGACATCACAAGCACCACAAATCTGACAATGGGAATCGCCCTCACAACGGCTCTCATGTTCAGAAACGCTAGGGTCTACAGCGTCCCTGCCAAGGAGTCAGCGTGGTACGTTACGGGTAAGCCAGGTGAGCCAGCTTTCGAGGATTGGTTCAAACGTAGCAGGATGCAGGAGAGCAAAGAGCCGACGGAGTTACAGCTACCCGGTTACAGGCTTGAGCCCAGCAGCAAGCACGAGGAGAAGGAATGGGACAGGGAAAAGAAGCTACTGGTACTGCTAAGGGAGAACGGCGGCGAGGCAGACAGTATCAGCGATATTATCAGGTGGTTCGGACATATGGCCGCCAACAGCACACTGAGGAACAGGTTCAGCAGGATCGTGTCCCGGCTTGAGATGAAGGGTCTGGTGGACGCCGAGAAGGGAAGCAAGATGAAAGTCATCAGCCTCACAGAGTTCGGCAAGATCTTCGCAGAGGCCCTCAGTGAGGGCATTGTGAACTAGCCAAATTTGTTTCGTGTTCACGTTAATCCTCAAGTTTTTTCGAGGGGTTACTTTTCACAATTCATCTAATTTGAACCAATTCTTGCTGTGACATAATACCAGTAATTTCCGCAAGTCTTAGGGTCTTATAATTAGGATCAAGGTTACCTTTTTTAGACATGCCTGTTCCCATATCCCTTGTATTCGAGGTATAATTATGAATGTACAGTTGACTCTGACCCCAGCCGAGGGGAAGAGATTAATCGCAAAGGCCATCGCAGGTATGGCAGAGGTCCAGAACGCGTACAAGAACGGGATTCTCATCATCGCGACCAGCACCACCACTGCCTATGTGGCGGAGGAGCTAATGGGAAAGGAACTAGAAAAGGGCATGTTCACGGCCGGTGTCGTGACTCATGAGGGCTTGGGAATAACCACAGCCGATGGCAGGTATCCCCACTATGCTTTCGAGAAAGGGGAGCTTAAAGAGTGCAGCACGCCAGAGCTGGTCCCCTTCTTGGCGAAGATGGGGCCAGATGACGTGTTCATCAAGGGCGTCAACGCCATCGACCCTTACGGCGCGGCAGGTGTACTGGTACATGGTCCGGGCGGAGGAACCGTTGGAACTGCGTACGGTTACCTGGTGAGGAATGGTGCGCAGATCATTCTGCCCGCGGGATTGGAGAAACTCGTCCCCGTGAATTTATCAGAGGTCGTTCCTCTACTGGGAGTCAACGCCATCGATAAGGCCATAGGCTGGCCTTGTGGGATGATGATCATTCAGGGAATGGTTTTCACCGAGGTCGATGCGTTCAGGCAGCTGTTCGGCGTTGAGGCCATCCCTGTAGCAGGCGGCGGCATTGATGGAGCTGAGGGCAGTAAAATCTTCCTCATCCAGGGCGACAAAGAGGCAGCTGAGGCGGCTTATGCATGCGTCGTGGGTTTGAAGGGGGAGAAGCCCCTCAAGACCAGTACCATGGCGAAGCCCGCCCACCTAGCCTAGCCACTCTATCACTTCGGCTCCGTGGAAGGCGGCAAAGTCTGCCAGGTTTTTCTCCAATTTTTCCCTGTACTCATCTGTTTCCCTGAACCCTGGCTCTATCCAGTAGCCCCTTATGATGAGTTTTTTCTCCTTTCTGTCCATCTTGGGCTCGATTCGGGCGACCAGTTGATCACCGTATAGCACGGGTAAGTGGTAGTAGCCGTAGACTCTTTGGTTCTGGGGCAGGTATATCTCAAGCTTTGACTCGAACCCGAAGAGGTGTTGGACGCGCTCCCTGTTCCACATAAGGTTGTCGAAATAGATGAGAAGCCTGACATCGTCGAAACCGAAATCGTCGTCGATGATTTGTAGCATTTCGACGTCCTCATCCAGGCAGTAGTGCTTTTTTTTGTCGCCTTCGACATTGACTTCTTTGAGGCCGTCAAGCCCTTTGAGCCTCTCTTCTATCTGCTTTGTTGTCTGTCCAAGTTTCACGGAGTGATGGTGGTAGTACTTCCTCACATCAATAGGTTTGATGGCGCCTAGACATTGCAGGGTCTTCCTTATGAAAAACTCTGTGCGCTCATCATCACTCGGAGGCTCCACAGCTACCCACGAGGGTAGCACGTTCTCAGATAGATCATAGTACCGCTGGAAGCGCACCCTGTCGCTGACCATGAGGATTCCTGCCCCGTACATGTAATCCATGGCGACTTTCTCTGTTTTTCTGTTCCACCAGCCACCATTCCTTTTTGGTCCCTCAAAGTCCTTTGACGACAATGGCCCTTCATCCTTTATTCTTGCGAGCACTTGGTCAAGGACCTCCACGTCTTTTCCCGTCCTCTTTACGAACCGTGCCTTCATCTCATCCTGCCTCACCTTCATGGCGTGGAGGTAGAACCTGTAATCATCATAGGGGACGAAGCAGGCCGCGTGAGCCCAGTACTCGAATAGCTTCCTGTCCTTGTACGCGGATTCGTCCAGGTGGTTCATGTCGTAGGCACCGAGGCGGCTCCATAATGTCAGGTAATGCGCCCTCTCGATGACGCTGATGGTGTCGATCTGGAGGCATCCAAGGCGGCTGATGGTATCCACAACAGATTTCTTGCTGTTGGATTCGGGGAACTGGTTGATCCCCTGTTTCTCAATCATGAGTCTTCGAGCCGATTCCCTTGATATCTCCATGCAACCACCGAATACCTCTAAGTGACGTGAACTCGTTTTAGGTTTTATCAGTTAAAAACGGTTTTTCGATTCCTTTATTGACCCCTGTCTGCTTTGCTTTCATATGAGCAGTGAGATAGAGCAATTTATGTTCAAACTAGTGCAGTTGAGGAGTGACTTGGAATCTTCCTGGGAGAAGATGGGAGAGGCATCCGCCATGGCCTTTGAGCTTGATGGAGAGTTCAGGCAGGAGATAAGCACGGACCTGGACGGGCTTCAAGGTCAACTCAGGAAACTGGCTGATAACCTGGATTCAGTCCTGGAGGAGGCGAGGACACTAAGGGATGACTCTGAACTGATGGAGGAATCAATGAGAAAAGTCCCTGACGATGAGGAGAACTACAAGGTCGATGCCGAGCATATTCAGGAAGAGATGCGCGAGGACAAGGAGTCATAACATACCCCTTAATAGAACCGCCGTGGTGAAAGTAATTCATGTCGAAGGTTCCAGCTTGGGAGGTCTCCAGAGAGATTAGAGTCAAGGCCGAAGAGGAGACAAAACCCGAGTACGGATGCCCCCCAGAGGAACGATCGTTGAATGAGTTGCTCCGCTTCGGCTTGGTTGTCATCGACAAGACCGCCGGACCCACCAGTCACGAGGTCGCTGCCTGGATAAAGAAGCTTCTTGAGCTGGACAAGGTCGGCCACGGAGGGACCCTTGACCCGAAGGTCACTGGCATCCTGCCCACGATGCTTCAGAACGGCACTAAGGCGGTTCAAGCCCTGCTGGACTCTGGCAAGCAGTACGTCTGTGTTATGCGGACGCATGACGATGTATCGGAGGACAAGATCAGGGAGACCCTGAGCCTGTTCGAGGGTGAGATCTACCAGAGGCCACCCGTGAGGAGCAGCGTATCAAGGCGGCTTAGGACCCGCAATATCTACGACATCGATTTCCAGGAGGGCGAGGGAAGGAACTGGCTATTCAAGGTGAACTGCCAGAGCGGCACGTACATCAGGAAGCTGTGCTTCGACGTCGGAGAGGTGATTGGATGCGGCGCCCACATGCAGGAACTGAGAAGGACAAGGAGCGGGCCATTCACCGAGGACGACCTGTACACCCTGTATGACCTCAGCGAGGCAGTGGACATGAAGAAAGAGGGCGATGACTCCAGGCTCAAGGAGATAATCAGGCCTTTCGAGGACGGGATGAGTCTCCTCCCAAAGATATGGATAAGGGACTCGGCGGTCGAGGCGATAAGCAACGGGGCCCAGCTGGCCATCCCGGGGGTGCTCAGGTACGAGACGGGAATCAACATCGGTGATCTAGTTGGCGTGTACACCCAGAAGGAGGAGGCCGTCGCGTTGGCGAGGGCGGACATGAGCAGCGGCAAGATTCAGTCAGAGAGCCACGGCATTGTGGCCACAAGCGCGCGTGTGTTGATGCCAATTGGCGTGTACCCCAAGCGCTGGTAGAACCCTTATACCTCCACGTCATATCTTCAGAGCGATGAGTGACTCACATTACTTCTCAAGCAAGCCAACGGCGGAGGACAGGAGAGGGCTCATTAGGACGATTCTAAGGGGCAAACGGTACGAGTTCATCACCTCTCGCGGCGTCTTCAGCTCCAAGAAGGTTGACAAGGGCACTCGTATCCTCGTGGAGAACATGGTCCTTCCGGAGGAGGGCAGGTTACTGGACATGGGCTGCGGTATCGGTATCATAGGCATCGTGGCGGCGAGGGAGACCCCGGACCTGAAGGTCGTGATGACGGATATCAACCAGAGGGCTGTTGAGCTAACCCGCCTGAACGCAAAGAGAAACAGGGTGACCAATATCAGGGTACATGAGGGCTTCCTTTACGAGCCCATGGGCGATACGAAGTTTGATACAATTGTCTCAAACCCGCCCATCTCTGCTGGCATGAGAAAGGTGGTGTTCCCGCTAGTAGAAGGGGCCAAGGAGAGGCTAGTCGAGGGAGGGACCCTTCAACTTGTGATCCAGTCCAACAAGGGGGGCAAGATGCTGGCAGGAGCCATAGATGAGGCGTTTGGAGAGCACACCGTTCTGGCTAGAAAAAGCGGCTACAGGGTATTATTCGCGGCAGGCTAAGGTCAAGGAGGATATATCCGAACTGTTGGGGCTTTCCCGCTTTATCCCTCTCCTTGAGTAATGCCTATATGATGAAGTACTTGGGTAGTATCTTTTCGTTGCCTGACCAGATGCACGAGTTCAAGTTCTTGACGCCTTTGATCTCGGCTATGTCCCTGCTGATTTGCTGGTAATGCTTCACGTCGTGGATGACCGCCAAGGCGAGTAGGTCGTGCTCCCCCACCGTCTTGGTGGCCACGATGATGTTGGGCATCTCGATAAGTGTCTGGAGGATGCCCCCCGAGTTAAGGTCGTCCGACGTTGAGGTGTCTATCTGGAAGGCCGCGATGCCCTCGTAACCAATCTTGTCGATGTCAACAACAACGGTGCTTCCCCTGATCTCGCCCTTGTCCAGCATCTGGTTGTAGTGGTTTATGATGGTGTCCGTTGACCTTTCTGTGTGGCTGGCTATTCTCCTGAAGCTGAGGCGTGCGTTCTCCGTCAGGAAATCGATGATTTTCGTGTCAAGCTCGTTCATAATCATTCCTCTATCAGTGGCTCCAGCTCAAAGTTCTGGGGGCAGAGGAGGAACTGGTCGACCCAGATGTTTGTCTTGACCTCTCTCACCATGTTGTGGCTCTGGATGGTTTCCTTGAGGTTGTTCATCTCGTTCATGTTTCTGCGGGTGGCTATGGAGAATATGTCGTACTCCCCCATGGCGTGGGTGGCGAAGCAGAGACCGTTCTGTTTTTTGAGGAACTCCAGTACCTGGTCTACGCTGGAGGGTTCCACGTCTATGCTGAAGTTGGCGATGACCTCTTCCCCGAATTTACGGGGGTCAAGTAGCAGAGTGGTGTTTGTGATTATTCCCCTGTCCCTGAGTTTCCTGAACCTCTTGATGATGGTGTCCACGCTTACGTTGCACTGGGCTGCCATGTCCGAGTACTTTATTCTAGCGTCCTTCTGCAGGTTCCTTAGAATGGAGACGTCGATCTCGTCCAGTTTCCGCCTTGCCATGGAGTGTTTATCGTAAATCTTCTGATAAAAAACCTTCTAGGGCATAAAATATCTATATCCTGATCTTGCGGCGACCCCTGTCCATGTTCTCCCAGTACAGGATTAGTACGTTGCCTATGATGTCCACTACCTCGCTGCCGGTCGCCCTGGCAATGTTCTCTGAGATCTCCTGTTTGTGGTCCTTGTAGTCGAGGAACTTGATCTTGATGAGCTCGTGCTCGTGGAGTGCCCGCTTGATGCTCATTATCTGAGGCTCCTCTACGCCTGCCTTGCCCACCTGGATCACTGGCTTGAGGCCGTGGGCCTGTCCTTTGAGTTTGGCCTTCTGTTTCCCGGTTAGCGTCATTGATTTCCGTCTCACTCTTGGTTGGGTCTCTTTTGAAGGTTCCTGAAGGCTCGGGGTAATGTTATAAGATTTATAACCGCGGGTGTTTGAGCTAGCGCAGCCCGGTCGTCTAGTGGACAAGGATGGGGGCCTTTGGAGCCTCAGACGGGAGTTCGAATCTCCCCCGGGCTACCATCCACTTGGTACGAGTTTATACTGTTTTTTGGATTGATTTCTTTGAGTAATGCCTGTTTTATCGCCTGAGCAAGCACTGTTTCCTGCTGTAGTTCTCTTGTATTTCCATTTACGATTGTTCTATGTGGCTTCGTGATTGCTTCTTGTGAGATTACTATGTTTGGGTCAAGTCCAAGGGTTTCAGCTAGTGCCTTTAGCATATCGAATTTGTTAACCTGTGTTTTTGGTTTTATGCTGAGTCCTGATGATGCGTATATGTTTCTTAGGAACTCTATTCCATTCATCTCTATGTCGTGATAGGTGCTGATTGTGTGTCCCATCATGTATTCGATATAGTCTGTTTGTATTGTTCCTAGGCTGGTTAGTTGTGTTTTGAAGTATTTTCTTAGACTGTGTGTCCGTAATTGGTATCTTGGCTTACTTGTTTTGGTGATGAGCCCTGCCTGTTTGTAGAGTGAGTGGATGATTCGGTGTATGGATGATGGTGTAATGGTTTTGGCGGTTTTACTGTGTGCGTCTGCGATTAATGGTGATTCAGGGGTGAGGCTTTCTCCCGGTTTTCTTCTTGTCCCTGCTTTCCTGAGTTCTAGGTAGGCTTTGAGATGTTCTGCTCCTTCTTGTCCGATGAAGGTGTCGTAGTCTCCGTATTTTCCTTTGGTAATCTCTGATTCTATGTGGATATGTATTGGTGTTATTCCTCGTTCTAGATCGTGTTTGACGTGTCTGTACTGTAGTTTGACTAGAGTTCCAACTCGTATTCCTGTGAGTGCTAATACGCTGATTATTGTTTTTCCTCTGATGTCCGCGATGTCGATTAATTGCTGGAGTTCTTCTGGCCTTGGTGATCTGTCCTTGTACATGACTCGTTTACTCATTTTAAATGGAAGATTTAGGGTGACTCCATTTGTTTTGAAGAGTCCTTTTACTCCTTTAATGTGGTTTGAGATGGTGCCCGGGGCTAAGCCTTCTGCTTGAAGGTCGCCTATAAAGTCGTCAATTAGTCTCTGT
>RCNB010000415.1_pt1 | contig 29332 bp, 26 predicted proteins | sample 2041321 | NCBI WGS metagenome assembly RCNB01 (sample SAMN09708232, study PRJNA481090) | Marine sediment metagenome, whole genome shotgun sequencing project. | reverse complement strand
CATAAAAGATTTTCTAGTTTAGTTTTTTTTAACGTTTTTATTAAGACAGAAAACTCTTCAAGACACTAACCCTCTATTCTTCAAACCTAAAAAAATCACACAAGATGCTATTGCTGGCACGAAGATAGCCAGCATACTGTACAAAGTGAAATAAGAGTAAAAAAAGAGTCGGAAGCATTAGCAAACACATTGTTTCCTAAAATACAGTTTACCACATTTTTCTTTCTTCAGGTATTCACCATCTTTAGTTTAGGTGATGTATATCAGAAAAAAATACACATATACCGATCATTTGATCTTTAATTTTCACAATCAATCCCTGTTTTTTATATTGCTCCTTGTTAGCTATTTGATAGATGCTATATTTGAAACGAAAAGTAATGTATTCTTTATCCGAATATTTGCAGTAGCCTTTTAATAAGGTAATGCCCAATTTGTATGGACAGGGAAGATTTAAAACTATTGTTAAATATAGTATTCTTAATACGGTTTTCGTTATTTTAGCAAGTATAGGCGTAGACCTAACTTTTAGCCGGCAGCATATTTACGTATTAGACAAGCTTATGACAACACAGGTTACAAAAGGCATTAAAATATCAGTAAACACCAGTTTTGAAGGCACTTTCTTCAAAAACTATAAAATGCACTATGCTTTTGGCTATACTATTACAATAGAAAACCAAAGCAAGGATGCTGTGCAGTTAACTTCACGCCATTGGAGAATTTATGACTCTTTAAACGATATGGAAACCTTAGATGGCGAAGGTGTTATTGGTAAAAAACCTGTAATTAAGCCTGGAGAATCGCATACGTACAACTCCGGCTGTCTTTTAACCTCACCTATAGGTGCCATGCGAGGCCATTACAATATGGTGAATTTCAATTCTTCCGAAAAATTCAGGGTCTATATTCCAACCTTTAAATTTAATGCGCAATTTGCATTAAATTAAAAACAAATAGCTCATTTATGAATCTGCTTTGTTATCAGCTGATTTTTAAAACGAAAAAAACCTTCCAAACTACGTAAAATCCATTCGAATCATTCCATTTTATGGAATAAAAAATAGAATGTTAGAAAACTGATTATAGCTATTCCTACTCGTTTCAAAGTTATTATATCTTCATTTTAGCTTCTTTTTTTCACTTTTAATTCTCATATACTAACCTTACCTTTGAGCAACATTTTAATCTTTAAAATTTTGACAATGGGTAAAGGTTTTTTCCAAGTTCCAACAGCATTTAATGAACCTATAAAAAGCTTTGCACCGGGAAGTCCGGAGCGAGAAGAGGTTCTAAAACAATATAAAGAATATTACAATAGCACGGTAGATGTACCCATGTATATAGGTGATAAGGAAGTACGTACAGGCAACACCAAGCCTATGTCGCCTCCGCATGAGCACAAACATATCGTAGGCACATATCACTTGGCAGAAAAAAAACATGTTAGCGAAGCCATTCAGAACTGCTTAGATTCTCGTGAGGCATGGGCCAATCTTACCTGGGAGCAACGTGCAGCTATCTTTTTGAAAGCAGCAGAGTTAATTGCAGGACCTTACAGAGCCAAGATTAACGCCTCTACAATGATGGCACAATCAAAAACCATACATCAAGCAGAAATAGATGCAGCTTGTGAATTCATAGATTTTCTTCGTTTTAACGTGGAATACATGACACAAATCTATGAGGAACAACCAGATTCTGCCGAAGGCATCTGGAACCGTGTTGAATATAGACCTTTAGAGGGATTTGTATACGCCATAACCCCTTTCAACTTTACCGCAATTGCCGGAAACCTTCCTGCAAGTGCAGCAATGATGGGTAATGTTGTTGTTTGGAAACCAAGCGACAGCCAAATTTTTTCAGCTAAAGTAATTGTAGATATCTTTAAGGAAGCGGGCCTACCAGATGGCGTTATCAACGTGGTTTACGGAGATCCCGTAATGATTACAGATACTGTACTTGCTAGTCCGGATTTTTCTGGAATCCATTTTACAGGCTCCACTCACGTATTCAAAGAACTTTGGAAGCAAATAGGGACCAACATACATAATTATAAGACCTATCCTAAAATTGTAGGCGAAACTGGTGGAAAGGATTTTATTCTAGCGCATCCATCGGCAAAACCTGCTCAAGTAGCTACAGCAATAGTCCGAGGTTCTTTTGAGTTCCAAGGGCAAAAATGCAGTGCAGCATCACGGGTTTATTTACCAAAATCTACTTCGGATGAAATATTGGAATTGGTTAAAAAAGACGTTGCTTCATTCAACAAACCGGGTTCGCCAGAGGACATGACCAACTTTGTTACCGCTGTAATCCACGAGGGATCTTTTGATAAATTAGCAAGCTATATTGATCAAGCAAAAAAAGATAGTAACGCGGAGATAATTGCTGGAGGAAATTATGACAAATCCGAAGGGTACTTTATTGAACCTACCGTTATCCTAACCACCGATCCTAAGTATACTACAATGGAAACAGAACTTTTTGGCCCTGTAGTTACGATATACGTTTACCAAGACCAAGATTGGAGTAAAACTCTTAAACTAGTGGACGCAACATCGGAGTATGCTTTAACCGGAGCAGTCTTATCCAAAGATAGATATGCTATTGACGAGGCTACAAAAGCACTTCAAAACTGTGCAGGTAATTTCTATATTAACGACAAGCCTACAGGTGCAGTTGTCGGACAACAGCCTTTTGGTGGAGCAAGGGCTTCAGGAACTAACGACAAAGCTGGTTCTGCTCAAAACCTATTGCGTTGGGTATCTCCAAGACTTATCAAAGAAACTTTTGTTACACCAGAAGACTATAGGTATCCATTTTTAGGATAAGTGACTGATAGTAAATTTATTACAATAAACTATTAGGTGATTTTTTTTACCTACATTTAAAGGTTCCGTTGGATAATCCAACGGAACCTTTTCACATTAACAAACACACAAAATGAAAAAAACAATACTAGCTTTTATGTTACTGGCGATGACCATAAGTTACGGCCAAGACAATCTTGCACAATCAACTATACAAGCTGTCTTAACGGGCAATCAAGCACAAGTCATTCAACTAGCCGAAGCTTTTTCTGAAGAGCAATATGATTGGAGACCTACAGAAGGCGTTAACTCTGTTGGAGATGCACTTTTACATGTTGCTTCGGGAAACTACTTTTTAGCATCCAAAATGGGATTTGCTCCACCAACTGATGTAGACATGATGTCTCTAGGAAAAATCACTGGAAAGGCTAATATTATTGCTGCTCTAAAGAAAAGTAATGAATTTGTTCTGGAAAAAATAATGCTGGTGAACAGTGATGAACTTAATGAAGAGGTGGACTTCGGTTTCGCCAAGATGAACAAACTAGGAGGACTTTTAGCCATAATGGAACATAATGGCGAACACAAAGGACAACTCATAGCATACGCGAGATCTAACGATGTTGTGCCGCCTTGGAGTAAATAAGCTATTTACAAAAGCTGAACCAAAAATTATATTTACAATTCCTCATTTTTGAAACAGAGTCGAAATATTCCAATCCTCAAGGGTTGGTTTTTTTGACTCTGTTTTATTTTTAAAGGAAGGCAAATTGTCCGATAGTTTTCAAAATCGACAAACAATTATGGTAATTCTTAAGCAACCAATTAGAGATTCCAACATCTAAAAAATAAAATACGCTATGAAAAAGGCCCGTACACTTTTATTTGTTTTTGTATTGTGTTTGTCTTGCAACAACGATGATACAAACCTCCCCATTATTTCTGCTTGCAACACAGGTAATCCCATAGAAGATTTAGACTGGCTAAAAACACAAGTGAGCGAACTAAAAAACAACAAAAGCGACGTTGCCAAGTACTTTTACATTGAAGTAGCAGAATACAAAGGGGATACTATATTTATATCCAACAATTGCTGCCCTACTTGCAACACCATAGTTCCAGTATATAATTGTAAAGGAGAACAGTTGGGACTTTTGAACGGTGAAATTAAAACAAGTGAAGTTAGCAACTCAAAAATTATTTATAAACGTATCGATTTTTCTTGTGAATAAAAATAAGTTAAACCATTCCCTGAGAACTAAGGATGACTGCAAAGAAAATCGTTTCTAATCATACTTTAAATGTAAATTTAACGTTAATTAATTGTAAACTAAATATAAATTACAGACATTTAGATATAATTATGGAGTTATTAAAAACATATTCAGCCTTAAAAATGCGCATTTTATGCCTTCGGATATATTCCTGGAGTCATTTACGAAGTTACGCGAGAAAATATCGCAGATCCTATTACACTATGCTGAGTCTTTAACTATCCTCTAAATTTTAAAGGCAGATAAACAACTTTCTTAGTGTCATAAAAATCATCTGTAAAATAATCGGACAAATCAAAAACTTGTGCCGTTCTATATTCCCTTAATTCTTCGCTCAAATCCCCTCCCTTTAAATATAAAATACCATTTTGTCGTTCATGAACGGACTCTTTTTTTATTTTCCCCTTTACCCAATGCACAAAAGTAGGCATAGCTGCAACTGCCCTACTTACAATAAAATCATACTGACCTGAGACTTCTTCTACCCTAGCGTTAATTGTAAGTACATTTGAAAGTCTTAGGCCCTGAACAACCTCATCTACAACCTTGATTTTCTTCCCTATAGAATCTACCAACGTAAAACGTACGTTTGGAAATAATATAGCTAAAGGAATCCCAGGAAAACCACCACCAGTACCTACATCTAGCACTTCAGCTCCGTCTTTAAATTGCTGAATTTTTGCAATCCCAAGTGAATGAAGGACATGCCGCATGTATAATTCATCTATATCCTTTCTGGAAACTACATTTATTTTCTGGTTCCAATCCTTGTACAGTTCCTCCAATAAAATAAACTGTCGCTTTTGTTCTTCGGATAATTTAGGAAAATATTCAAGTAGTGTTTGAGCTGTCATGCGTATCTTTGTATAGTAATTAGTTTCGAAATTCAGTTTGCAAATATTTCCTTTTTTAACAAGGTATCAAACTATTAGGAAATCTATTACGTTATACTTATAAAAAAAAGTTCACCCTTATGGAACAAAACACCATTCGATTTTCAAGAAAAGACTCAACAAAATTTTTCAAAACCTTAAATGGAAGAGTCAATGAGTATTTTAAAAAGAACGAAATAAAAAAAACTGGAAACTGGCGTCTGCATGTAAAGACAATTATAATGTTCACCTTGTTTTTAGCACCCTATTTTCTGATATTGACTTTAGGCCTTCCTAATTGGGCCAATTTACTATTAACAATAGTAATGGGTATTGGCATGGCGGGCGTAGGCATGAACGTAATGCACGATGGTAACCACGGCGCTTACTCCAATAAAAAATGGGTAAACAAGCTTATGGGTAGTAGTATTTATATCCTTGCAGGAAACGTTTATAATTGGCAAGTACAACATAATGTACTTCACCATACTTATACCAATATCCATGAGCATGATGAAGACTTGGAAGCGGGTAGAATTCTTCGTTTTTCAAAGCATTCAGAATGGAAAAAACATCATCGTTTTCAACACTTTTATTCTGTTTTCCTTTATGGATTATTAACCTTTAATTGGGCCATTACAACAGATTTTCAGCAAATGTACCGGTACATGAAAAGAAAACTGTCCTATGGCAAATTACCAAGTGCCGCAAAAAACTGGAGCACCCTAGTTATTACAAAATCCTTATATGTGACCATCTGGATTGTAATTCCTATGCTTCTTTTAGATGTAGCTTGGTGGAAAGTACTTATAGGATTCTTCGTAATGCACTATGTCGCTGGTGTTATTTTGAGCGTTGTTTTTCAATTGGCACACATCACAGATGACGCGGATACTCCATTGCCGGACGAAAGTGGCACCATGAAGAATACGTGGGCTATTCACCAGTTGTTTACCACTGTTAATTTTGGCACTAAAAGTAAAATAACAAATTGGTTTACAGGTGGACTTAACCACCAAGTAGAGCACCATATATTTCCAAACATAAGCCACGTTCATTACACAAATATTTCTAAAATTGTGAAAGAAACCGCAAAGGAATTTAATTTGCCCTATAACGAGTATAAAACCACTAGAAAAGCGATAATTTCACATTTCAAGCATTTAAAGGAATTAGGCAAACAGCCTTCATTACAGTACTAGTAATTTTATATTCGACATGAGCAACCAACTATCGGACAGAATTAATAACGTAACTCCGTCTGCAACCCTAGAAATGGCCGCAAAGGCTCGCGAACTAAGAGCTTTAGGAAAAGATATTATAGGACTTAGCTTAGGGGAGCCGGATTTTGATATTCCTGAATATATTGCGGAAGCAGCAATAAAAGCAGTAAAGGATGGCTATAATTCCTACACGCCAGTTGATGGTTATGTAGACTTAAAGAATGCGATTATCACAAAATTTAAGCGTGATAACGGTCTCACTTATGAAGCACCACAAATCGTTGTTTCAACAGGAGCCAAACAATCCCTCTATAATGTTGCGCAAGTGCTTTTGAACAAAGGGGATGAAGTAATACTACCTTGCCCGTACTGGGTTAGTTATTCCGATATCGTAAAATTAGCAGATGGTGTTCCCGTTGAGGTTCCCACTGCATTGGAAGATGATTTTAAAATGACCCCCCAACAATTAGAAGCGGCCATTACTCCTAAAACAAAAATGTTGTGGTATAGCTCTCCGTGCAACCCAAGCGGATCGATCTACAGTAAAACAGAGTTAAGAGCTTTGGCAGATGTTTTACAAAAGCATCCACAAATTATAGTAGTTAGCGATGAAATCTACGAACACATAAATTACGGGGTAACACCACATGCATCCATGGCAGAGTTTGATGACATGTACAATCGCACAGTTACCGTGAACGGTGTCGCAAAGGCTTTTGCAATGACCGGATGGCGTATTGGTTACATGGGTGCGCCAACATACATAGCCCGTGCCTGTAACAAACTACAAGGACAGGTGACTAGTGGCGCCAATTGCATTGCACAACGAGCAGTTATTACCGCTTTGGAAGAGTCCCCGGAACGTATAGCATATATGGTGGATGAGTTTAAGGAACGTAGAAAATTGATTCTAGATTTGTTAAACGACATGGACGGTTTTAAATGCAATGAACCGGAAGGTGCATTTTATGTCTACCCAGATGTTACGGCATATTTTGGAAAAACATTAAACGGAACAAAAATTAATAATGCATCGGACTTTTCCATGTACTTATTAGAAAAGGCTAATGTGGCAACGGTCACAGGAGATGCTTTTGGAAATGGGAACTGTATTCGAATATCCTACGCGGCCTCAGAGAAAGAAATTAGAGAAGCGATTTCTAGAATTAAAGCAGCATTATAGGTTAAAAAAATGACTAACAAACAAAAACTTCATTTGTAGATGCATCTGAGGTTTTTTTATGCGATAACCGCTACATAACTACACGCATAATAAAATCAATAGACCCACGCTCTAAGTGCGCTTCCAGAAATAAGGTGTTAACAAAATAAGCACCGTAAAAAGTTCTAACCTGCCGGCGAGCATTAAAAATCCACACCACCATTTAGCCAAATCTGGAAGACTATTAAAATTACTTATTGGGTTTAAACTTCCCAATGCCGGACCAACATTTCCCAAAGAAGATGCAGCTCCGCCAATGGCAGACTCAAAATCGAGCCCTAAAAAACCTAGTACCATAGCCCCGATTATAAATAGTAGCATGTATAATACAAAAAAGCCAATGATGTTATACACTATTTTTTCCTTTACAGTCTTGTTGTTGTACCGCACCGGTATAATGGCATTAGTATGAAGCGTGCGCTTAAATTCTAATACTCCGTTTTTAATAATCAATAAGTGTCGCATAACCTTTATACCGCCTGAGGTTGAGCCTGCAGAGCCTCCAACAAAGAACAAACCAAAAAAGAATATGGTAAGAAAAGGTGTCCACTGCGAAAAGTCTGCACTTACAAAACCGGTAGTGGTGATTACGGCAACAATCTGAAATAGCGCATGCCTAAACGAACTCTCCACTTTACCAAAAACCATCGGATAACCCGGTGTCATCTCTGATATATTCGCCTTAAAGTAAATTACCAATCCCGCCAAAACAGTAGCCAATACTATAAAAAGTAAGTAAAACTTAAACTCCTCATCCTTAAGAACACGCTGTATCTTACCCTTAAACGCAAAATAGCTTAGGACAAAATTGGTGCCTGCCAAAAACATAAATACAATAATAATGTATTGTATCAACGGCTGATCGTTCCAATATGCTACACTGGCATTCTTAGTAGAGAAACCTCCGGTAGACAAGGTAGCCAATGCATGGTTTATAGCATCAAAAAAGGACATTCCGGCCAACTTCAGTAAAATAGTTTCTGCTACAGTATACCCAACATAAATCAACCATAAACGTTTAGCTGTATCCGTAATTCTAGGGTGTAATTTATCTGTACTTGGCCCTGGTGCCTCGGCCGCAAACAACTGCATACCCCCAATTCCTAAAAGCGGTAAAATAGCAATAGCCAAAACAATGATTCCCATTCCTCCAATCCAATGAGTAAGGCTTCTCCATAACAAAATACCCTTTGGCATGGATTCTATATCGTCTATGATAGAAGCCCCTGTGGTGGTATAACCAGAAATAGTTTCAAAAAAAGCGTTGGTTACATCTGGGATAGCTCCAGAAAAAATATAAGGGAGCATTCCAGAAATGGACATTACAATCCAACCAAAGGTCACAATAATATAACCCTCCTTTCGCTTAACCTCCTTGCGGTGACCACGAGTAAAGTACATAGCACAAACCCCAGCAAACATAGTCGAAATAGATGCTAAAGAAATACTAAGTGTAGCGCCATCCTTATAAATAGCACTTAAAACCGCAGCAATTAGCATAAAACCACCGTTACATAGAAGCAACAGTCCCATGATATGAAAGATAATCCTTGAGTTTAGGCGCATGTTAAAGGAACATTCGTTCTATTTTTGATATTTCTTCCGGTAGGCAACAAACTACGACCCGATCTCCGGCCTTAATTTCAAAACCCCCAAGTGCAATAATACCCTCTCCATTTCGCACTACGCCACCAATGGTAGCCGCTTTTGGAAAGTTAAGATCTCTTATGACGGCACCAGTAACTCTTGAATCCTTTTTAACTATGAACTCCAATATTTCTGCATTCAAGTTATTCAATCGCATCATCGCAACCACTTCGCCTCTTCTAATGTGTCTAAAAATATTATTTGCAGCCAATAACTTTTTATTAATCAGCGTATCTATACCTATAGAGTGTGACAGCTGAAAATAATCCATGTTCTCAACTAGTGCTATAGTTTTTTTTATAAACTTTGACTTGGCTACCAGACAAGACATGATATTGGTTTCGGAATTCCCTGTAACAGCAATAAAAGCATCCATAGACTCCAGACTCTCCTCTTCCAAAAGTTCTACGTTCCTACCATCACCGTTAATAACTAAAGCATTAGGCAGGTCATCTGCAAGATCAAAGGCTTTTTCCTTATTCTTTTCTATCAACTTAACATTGAACTTATTGTTGCATAAATCCCTAGCCGTTTTATAGCCGACCTTGCTACCACCTAAAATCATTACATTTTTAATCGCCTCCTTTTTCTTTCCTGTTAGCTTATACAGCTCATCAACCCCCTCTTTAACAGTAATAAAATACACTTGATCCCCTTCTTTAAAAACCGTATCTCCTCTTGGTATAACCGTATATTGAGTCCCCATACGCTGCAATGCAATAGGCATAAAGTGAAGTTCAGGAAAAATATTTGCAGCCTCCTTTACCATTTTACCAACAAAAGGAGCCGATTTTGGTAGTGAGACACCAACCATAATCAACTTACCATCATCAAACTCAAAGGTGTCATTAAAGGCGGATTTGTTTAATAACAACTGTATTTCAGTCGCAGCCAACTCCTCTGGAGAAATAAGCTCGTCTATCCCCAACTCAGAGAATTTAAGCAACTCTTTATTGTCTACAAACTCTGTATTGGAAATCCTGGCAATAGTCTGTTTACATCCCAATTGTTTAGCCAACATGCACAACGTAATATTTGTGGTCTCGGAAGATGTGACACCAATAACAAGGTCAGAATCTTCTACTTGAGCATCCTTAAGAACAGATATAGATGTGGCATCCCCTTTTAGGACTCTAATATCTAAATGATTGTCTGCATAAGAAAGGCTTTCTTTGTTGGTATCTATTAATGTGATGTTTTGAGATTCGTAGGAAAGTAATTTGGCCAAATGAAACCCCACTTCGCCTGCACCTGCAATAATAATTTTCATTTAATTTCTTAGGTTACCTATCTGTAGTGTAAAAACGCTTTTTTAACGTGATGCAATTGCATTATTTTGCGTTAATAGCAACGTAAATTTAGGTCTGTAATACGGAACAAAATTACATAATTTAATTAGCTTATGATTTATTTTAATGTTTTAAACTATAGACATTTAAAGAATCCCAAAATGAAATACAGAAAAGCCTACAGTACTATATTGTATCTTTGCGAAAAAAATTACTATGTCCGAAAAGGTTACCCCCTATAAAGACTCTGAACTTAGCAAAAAAGAGCAAGTAACTAAAATGTTCGACAACATTTCAAAAGATTACGATGGCCTTAACAGGGTTATTTCTTTTGGGATTGATATAAAATGGAGAAAGAGAGTTGTGGCGATACTTAAAAAGGAAAAACCACTATCTATTTTGGATATTGCTACAGGAACAGGCGACTTGGCTATTGCCTTGGTAAAAACAGGTGCTAAAAAAATTATAGGTTTGGACATTTCCCCTGGTATGTTAGCTGTAGGAAAGAAAAAAATACAACATAAAAATCTGGATAGCACTATTGATATGATAGTAGGCGATAGCGAAAAGCTATCCTTTGCAAACAACTCATTTGATGCCATCACCGTTTCTTTTGGTGTTCGAAACTTCGAAACCTTAGAAACTGGGCTTTCAGAAATTTTACGCGTGCTTAAGCCAAAGGGCAATTTGGTTATACTTGAAACTTCCGTACCTACCAAAACACCTTTTAAACAAGGATATCACTTATACACTAAGTATATGCTGCCGATAATCGGCAAACTATTTTCAAAAGATAATTCAGCTTATGGTTATTTAAGTGAATCCGCAGCCGTTTTTCCACATGGGGAAACCTTCAACAATATTTTACGTAAAATTGGGTTTATAGAGGTAACCAATAAGCCTCAAACATTTGGGGTAGCATCTATATATGTAGCTAAAAAACCGTAGCGTAGGACAATCGACCTCGCTCAGAAATTTAGCCACTTTAATGCAGATTTTTGTAATTAAGGCCAAATGAAGAAATGTATTTTGATATGCATTGGATTGCTCTGCACCACCCAATGGATCAATGCTCAATTTAATGAAAGACCCGTACTCAACAAGGAGAACGAGGATAAGAAATTTCTAAACTACGGGTATTTCTTAGGGTTTAATCAGTATGATTTCAAGTTTGATTATATTGACAATGATAAGGACATCTTAATCAGTAAGACCTTTGGCTTTAACGTAGGACTTATTGGTGAAATGCGTATAAATGAATTTTTAGACCTTCGAATAGAACCTGGACTACACTATACCTCCAGAACTTTTGGATTTCCAGGATTCGAAGAAGAACGTGATGCCATTAGTGAAGTCAAATCAACCTATATTAACTTTCCTTTACTATTGAAGGCTAGTACCCGGAGAATAGGAAACTGGAAACCCTTTATCATTGGTGGAGGATCTATGTCTTTAAACCTCGGCAGCAATGAAACCAGTCTAGACGATAATTCAGCTGGCACCTTCCGTATGAAAAAATGGGTGTATAATTATGAGTTGGGCTTTGGAATCGACTTTTACTTGGAGTACTTCAAATTCAGTCCTTCTATTCGTGGTGTTTTTGCTTTAACAGATGAACTTGTTAGAGACAATGATCCTAACAGTCCTTGGACGGGAAACATTGACACTATGAAATCCAGAGGTATTTTTATAAACTTTACTTTTGAATAAATAGTTAATTAACTCTTCGAATTTCGTTTAGTAAAATTGCCGAAGCCGTCCCAACATTTAAACTTTCTGTAGTTTCCTTCCCAAATTGAGGTATGGTAACAGTGTGCTCACAAAACCTACTAATTAGTGGAGAAATTCCGTTTCCTTCATTTCCCATTACAAGTATTCCCTTTTTTGGTAAAGGGCTTCTATAAACGGATGTTCCATTCATAAAAGAGCCGTAAACAGGAAGCGTATTAAGCTTTAAAAAAGAATCAAGATCAGTATAAGTAATATTTACTCTAGCAATAGAACCCATGGTGGCCTGTAGCACCTTTGGGTTATAACAATCTACCGTATGTTGAGAGCATACTAAGTTTTTAATCCCGAACCAGTCACACAACCTTATGATAGTTCCTAAATTTCCAGGATCCTGAATACCGTCCAACATCAAAATCCAATCGTTAAAATCAATAGAATTTGGAGCTAGTGTATAAAACACCCCTAGTACACCATTTGAATTTTTAAGCCCACTCATCTGTTGCAATTCCTTGGGAGCAACATCATGAATATCAGTATAGGCAACATCTAGTTCTAAGTCGTTAGAAACATACACCTTAAACGGCCTAATTTTAGAATTCAAAAGCTCTTCCACAGCCTTTTTACCTTCCATAACAAACAGACCATGTTCATTTCGGAACTTTTTTTGCTGTAAGCTTTTTATAAGTTTCAATTCACTTTTAACAACCATTCAAATAATGTATTTTTGATTTCTATGAACTCGGCACTATGCTTCAAAAACAACATAGCTAAAGTAAGCTTATTATCGCTTTTGGCAATGGTTGTGCTGTCATGTAATTCACTTAAAAAAATTGATGATGATGAATATTTGGTAGCAGGTAACACCCTATTGGTAGATTCACTCAAAATTAAAAACGAGGCCATAGAAAGTCTAATTTACCAAAGACCAAACGCAGCCCTCTTGGGTTACCCTTTGCGCCTTAATTTATATAATCTTGCAAAAGAAAACCCTGACTCACTCTTCCAAGACTGGCTTTACAAAAAACCCAACAGAAAAGAACGGTTAACAAAGCAACTTTCAGAAAAACAGGTAAAACGTTTGGGAGAATCCTTTTTTGTTTCAGGAGTTAGTAAATGGCTCAAGGATATTGGCGAAGCACCAGCAGTATTGGATACTTCTAAAACAAGGAGAAGCTTGGAGCGCCTAAGTGCGTATTACGAAAGCAAAGGCTACTTTAACAATACTACCAACTTCACTATAGATTCTACAGGACGCAAACAAAGGGCGGTCTTAACCTACAAAGTTGCGCTAGGCAACCCCTTTTTATTGGATTCGGTATCGAATGAAATCTCTTCCAAGGCCATAGACTCTATATATTTCCTTAATGCCGGAGAAACGCTGATTAAACAAGGGGAAAAGTTTGACTTGGACAATTTTAATGCCGAAAGAGAACGACTTACCACAATCTTCCGAAATAATGGGATACGTAATTTTCAAGAAAGCTCTATTACCTTTGATATTCCTAGTGACACCACTGTACTGGGGAATGATCAAAAAATAAATGTTATCCTTAACATAGGGGACTTAAAAAGGAGAGGAGAAAACCAGGTTACCACTGAGGAATACAAGGTGGAGAAAATTAACAATATTGATATTTTTACAGATTATCTTTCGTCTAATGATGAGAATGAACTAAAAACAATTGTCTACGGCGACTATACCATACACTATTCTGGAAAATTTCAAATAAAGCCAAAAACCTTAGCAAATGCAATCTTTTTTAAAAAGGGCAATACCTATAGGGATATTGATAAAATAAGAACCTCCAGACAATTAAATAGTCTAAATATTTTCAAATATCCCAATATTATCTTCAAGGAGGATAGTCTTACCAATAAGGTAAATACTAGCATATACTTAGCCCCAAAAACCAAATACTCCTTAGGAACTAACTTTGAAATAAGTAGATCTAATATTAGAAGGTTGGGTATAGGTGTTGGTGCATCCTTACTTATAAGGAATATTTTTAAAGGTGCAGAAAACCTAAGCATATCTGCGGATGGTGCGTTTGGACTTCTGAGTAGTCCCTCTTTCCAAGAAGATTTTTTCTCCGAAACCGGAGGTGAAATCACCTTGAATTTTCCAAGGATATGGTTTCCCTTTATAAATACTTCAAAACTCATCCCAAACTATACCTTACCAAAAACCAGAATAGGAATAGGAACAAGTTTTCAAAAAAACATTGGGCTAGACAAACAGGCCCTGAATAGTATATTGGGCTACAATTGGACCCCTTCGGAATTCATAAATCACAACATCGAATTGCTCAATATCCAGTATGTACGCAACGTGAACCCCGAGCGCTTCTTTAATGTCTATAGCAACACCTACAACGACTTAAACAGAATAGCCATAAAGGACAACATACCAGTCAACCCAATCTATTTTAATGGTGATGGGAATCTTACAACCCCAATAGAAGCAACAGAAGGTAATATTTCCGGTACCACAGGTTTTACCGATGATGTTTTAGACGGGACCATCCCTGTTACCTCCAACGGATTGACCCAAGAAGATTTTAACGATGTTAAGAGCATCAATGAACGTGAAATACGACTTACGGAGAACAATCTCATTCTTTCTACTAATTACACCTTTAACAAGAATAATAGGAACGGTATTACGGATAATAATTTTTATCAGTTTCGGTTCAAACTGGAAAGTGCAGGTAATTTATTGTCCGCCCTATCCAGTATTGTACCGTTTAATGAAAAGGACGACCAGCTTTTAGTCTTTAACGTTCCTTTTTCCCAATACATAAAAACCGAATTGGATTATGTAAAATACTGGGACCTTTCGCGTTCCAATGTGGTAGCTGCAAGAGGGTTTTTAGGAATCGCAATTCCTTACGGGAATTCTAACAATATTCCGTTTGTACGTAGTTACTTTGGTGGTGGCTCTAACGACAATAGAGCTTGGTTCCCATATTCTCTCGGTCCCGGAAGCACATCAGCGGTAAACGATTTTAATGAAGCTAATTTTAAATTAGCCCTTAACTTAGAATATCGTTTCCCAATTGCTGGTAATTTAAATGGAGCTATTTTTGCAGATGCAGGAAATATTTGGAACGTTTTTGATGATGTAGAGGACCCCGCTGCCACATTCAATGGCCTGTCCTCTTTAAAGGACATTGCTCTTGGAACTGGTTTTGGACTCCGATACGATTTCACTTATTTCTTATTCCGTCTAGATTTAGGATTTAAAACCTATAATCCTGCAGAAGTACAGTCCAAAAGATGGTTCAGGGATTATAATTTTGCCAATTCCGTTCTACAATTAGGCATTAACTATCCTTTTTAAGTCTAATAGTTTTGTTACTTTTGTTTCTTAATTTTCAGAAAACTAAAGACCAAAAAGACTATGGGCCATAATATTAAACCGGGAGTTGCAACCGGAAATCAAGTTCAAGAAATATTCAACTACGCAAAAGAAAAAGGTTTTGCATTACCCGCTGTAAATGTAATCGGTTCAAATACCATCAATGGTGTTCTGGAAACTGCTGCAAGTTTGAATGCGCCGGTTATTCTACAATTCTCTAACGGTGGCGCTCAATTTAACGCAGGTAAAGGACTTTCTAATGAAGGTCAAAATGCTGCCATTCAAGGAGCTATTGCAGGTGCAAAACATGTGCATCAATTAGCGGAAGCTTATGGCGCAACAGTTATCTTGCATACAGACCATTGCGCTAAGAAATTATTACCTTGGATAGACGGTTTGCTAGATGCAAGTGAAAAGCATTATGCAGAAACAGGAAAATCCCTTTTTAGCTCTCATATGATAGACCTATCAGAGGAGCCCTTAGAAGAAAACATTGAAATTTGCAAAGGCTATTTAGAGCGTATGAGCAAAATGGAAATGACATTGGAGATAGAGTTAGGTATTACAGGTGGTGAAGAAGATGGTGTTGACAATTCTGATGTAGACGATTCTAAGTTATATACGCAACCAGAAGAAGTAGCCTATGCTTATGAGGAGCTTTCAAAAGTAAGCCCAAGATTTACTATCGCGGCAGCGTTTGGAAATGTACACGGAGTATACAAGCCAGGAAACGTTAAGCTTACTCCCAAAATATTAAAAAACTCACAAGAGTATATTTCTAAAAAATACGGAGTAGAGCATAATCATATTGATTTTGTTTTCCACGGTGGTTCTGGCTCAACAGTAGAAGAAATTAGAGAAGGTATTAGCTATGGCGTTATTAAAATGAATATTGATACCGATTTACAATATGCTTTCCTTGCTGGTGTTAGAGACTATGTCCAAGACAACGGAGAGTACTTGCAAACTCAAATTGGAAACCCTAAAGGAGCTGATGAGCCTAACAAAAAATTCTACGACCCAAGAGTATGGTTGCGTAGTGGTGAATCTACATTCGTGGACCGATTAAAAAAGGCTTTTGAAGACTTAAACAATGTAAACACTTTATAATTTTCTGAAGACTAAATCTAAATATGGACAACATGACGGCTTGGTTTAAAAGAAAGGAAAAAGGAATACAAACTTCTACAGAGGAAAAAAAAGACACCCCAAGAGGATTGTGGTATAAATCTCCTACGGGAAAGATTGTAGAATCTGATGATCTTGCTAAAAACTTTTATGTAAGTCCAGAAGACGATTACCATGTTCGCATTGGAAGCAAAGAATATTTTGAAATTCTTTTTGACGATAACACGTTCACCGAATTAGATGCTAAACTTTCTTCTAAGGATCCTCTAAAATTTGAGGATACTAAAAAGTACAAGGAACGTCTTGTGGCTGCTCAGAAAAAAACAGGACTTAAGGATGCTATTAGAACAGGTTTTGGTAAGTCTCTTGGAAAGGAGTTAGTCATTTGCTGTATGGATTTCAGTTTTATAGGCGGATCTATGGGAAGTGTTGTTGGAGAAAAAATTGCTCGCGGTATAGATTATGCTATAAAAAAGAAAGTTCCTTTTTTAATGATATCAAAATCTGGTGGTGCCCGTATGATGGAAGCGGCACTTTCTTTGATGCAGTTGGCTAAAACTTCTGTAAAATTAGCACAACTAGCAGAAGCGGAATTGCCTTACATATCACTTTGTACTGATCCAACTACTGGGGGTACGACAGCATCCTATGCCATGCTTGGGGATATTAATATTGCAGAACCTGGCGCACTTATAGGATTCGCTGGACCTCGAATTGTTAAGGACACTACCGGAAAGGACCTTCCAGAAGGGTTCCAATCTTCGGAGTTTTTATTAGAGCACGGATTTTTGGATTTTATTACGCACCGTAGAGAATTAAAGAAGAAAATAAATCTTTATATCGATTTAATTCAAAACAATCCTGTTCGCAACGGAAGTATTAAATCTGCTTAACCTTATAGCTTAATTGCTAAGCAAATGGAATAAAGAAGGGTTCTAAAAATTTACTTGTAGCTAATAATAATAATAGTATCTTTGCACCCTGTTTGAAAATCAATCAGATACATAAAAATCATTTAAAGTAATATTGGAATGTATTTAACGAAGGAAGTAAAAGCCGAAATCTTTAAGAAACACGGCGGAAAAGCGGAGAACACAGGTTCTACCGAAGGTCAAATCGCATTGTTCACACACAGAATCAATCATTTGACAGGACATTTAAAGAATAATCATAAAGATTATAACACTGAACGTTCATTAGTGAAATTGGTAGGTAAGAGAAGAAGTCTTTTGGATTACATGATAAAGAATGAAATCGTAAAATACAGAGAGCTTATAAAAGAGCTTGGTATTAGAAAATAAAGAAATAAAAGGGATAGCTAGCTATCCCTTTTTATTTAGACAATCTCCAGGTTCCAGGAGTTAAAATAGAGGAGCAGTACAAAAAGCTACACATAGTTTTTCATTGGTCCGTTCACACACAACAACACAACAACCCCCGACCAAAAAGAAATATGGTGGGGAGACCATTGTTTAACAAAATCCCGAAAGTAGTATCGGGTAAAAATCAATTTTATGATTCCAAAAGTATTTAAAGAGGTCATAGACCTTGGTGATGGTAGAGAAATTACCATCGAAACCGGAAAACTAGCAAAACAGGCACATGGTTCTGTTGTTGTTACATCGGGAAAATGTATGCTATTGTGTACAGTTGTTTCCAATTACGAGCAAAAAGATCTTGGTTTCCTACCCTTAACGGTAGATTACAGGGAGAAATTTGCAGCTGCAGGTCGTTATCCTGGAGGTTTCTTCAAAAGGGAAGCAAGACCAAGTGACGGCGAAGTATTAACGATGCGTTTAGTAGACAGAGTTTTGCGTCCATTATTCCCAAAAGATTATACAGCAGAGACACAAGTGATGATACAGTTAATGTCTCATGACGAAAACGTTATGCCAGACGCTATGGCAGGTTTAGCAGCTTCGGCAGCTATCCAATTATCAGATTTCCCATTTGAGTGCGCAATCTCTGAAGCAAGAGTTGGTCGTATTAATGGTGAATTTGTTATCAACCCAAACAGAGCTCAATTAGCAGAGTCTGACATCGATATGATGATCGGTGCTTCTGCTGATTCTGTAATGATGGTTGAAGGTGAAATGGATGAGATTTCTGAGGACGAAATGGCAGACGCTATTAAGTTTGCACATGAAGCAATTAAAGAACAATGTGCTGCTCAGTTAAGATTAGCTGAAGCATTTGGAAAAAAAGAAGTTCGTGAATACGAAGGCGAAAGAATAGATGCAGATTTAGAGAAGAAGGTTCATGATATGGCATACGATAAAGTATATGCTATAGCAAAAGCTGGATCTGCTAAACACGAAAGAAGTGCTGCATTTGCTGAAATTAAAGCAGACATAAAAGCAACTTTTTCTGAAGAAGAATTAGCAGATTATGGTGGTTTAGTTTCTGATTATTACCGTAAAGCTGAAAAAGCTGCCATTAGAGATCTAACTTTAAACGAAGGTTTACGTTTAGATGGTCGTCAAACAGATCAAATTAGACCAATTTGGTGTGAGATTGATTATCTTCCTTCTACACACGGTTCAGCAATTTTTACTAGAGGTGAAACTCAAGCATTAGCTACCGTAACTTTAGGAACCTCTAGAGATGCAAACAAAATAGACATGCCATCTTTCGAAGGCGAAGAGAATTTCTATTTACATTATAACTTCCCTCCTTTTTGTACAGGTGAAGCAAGACCAATTCGTGGAACGTCTCGTAGAGAAGTTGGACATGGTAACTTGGCACAACGTGGATTAAAAGGAATGATTCCTGAAGATTGCCCATACACTGTACGTGTTGTTTCCGAAGTACTAGAATCTAACGGTTCTTCTTCTATGGCAACTGTATGTGCTGGAACAATGGCTATGATGGATGCTGGTGTTCAATTAAAAAGACCAGTTTCTGGTATTGCAATGGGATTAATCTCTGATGCTGATTCTGGAAAATATGCTGTTCTTTCTGATATCTTAGGAGATGAAGATCACTTAGGAGATATGGACTTTAAAGTAACTGGTACCTCTGAAGGTATTACTGCTTGTCAAATGGACATTAAAGTAAAAGGCCTTTCTTATGAAATTTTAGTGAATGCACTACAGCAAGCACGAAATGGTCGTTTGCATATTTTAGAAAAATTAACGGATACAATTGCTACTCCAGCAGTAGAAGTTAAAGACCATGCTCCCACTATGGTTACTAGACGTGTTCCTAATGAGTTTATTGGAGCGTTAATTGGACCAGGAGGAAAAGTAATTCAAGAAATGCAAAAGGAGACTGAAACCACTATCGTAATTAATGAAGATCCAGTTACGGAAGAAGGTATCGTTGAAATTTTAGGCGTAGGCAGTAAAGGTATTGATGCTGTAATGGCAAAAATAGATTCCATTCTGTTCAAACCTCAAATGAATGAATCTTACCAAGTTAAAGTAATTAAGATGCTTGATTTTGGTGCTGTAGTAGAATATCTTGATGCTCCTGGCAACGAGACTTTGTTACACGTATCTGAATTAGCTTGGGAACGTACAGAGAATGTTACTGATGTAGTAAACATGGGTGACGAATTCGAGGTTAAGTATTTAGGTACGGATCCGAGAACACGTAAAGAAAAAGTTTCGCGTAAGGCACTTTTACCAAAACCAGAAGGTTTTGTAGAAAGACCGCCAAGAGATAATTCTCGTGGAAGAGATGATCGCAGAGGTGGCAGCAGAGATAGCCGTGACCGCAAACCAAGAAGGGACTAAATCCTTTATTCGGTATTAAGTATAAAAAGCCTCAACCTTTATGTTGGGGCTTTTTTTATGCCGTTCATCGTAATAATTATCTTTTTTTCAGCTAATTGTAACATTCCTCCCTTTTTTACGTATAAGTATATGCAGTCTATGCAAATTGAACTTAATTTATTTTAATGAGACAGCTTAAGATTACAAAACAGGTTACCAATAGGGAAACCGCATCTTTGGACAAGTACTTACAAGAAATTGGAAAAGTTAACTTGATTACTGCAGATGAAGAAGTAGAATTGGCACAACGTATCAAGGCAGGCGACCAGAGCGCTCTTGAAGAACTAACAAAAGCCAATCTCAGATTCGTAGTATCGGTTGCCAAGCAGTACCAAAACCAGGGACTTACTTTACCGGATTTAATCAACGAGGGCAACCTTGGCCTGATTAAAGCTGCACAGCGTTTTGACGAGACGCGGGGATTTAAATTTATCTCCTACGCCGTATGGTGGATCCGTCAATCTATATTACAGGCATTAGCAGAACAGTCACGTATTGTTCGTTTGCCATTGAACAAAATTGGATCTATAAACAAGATCAACAAGACTTTTGCCTTTTTAGAGCAAGCGCATGAACGTATGCCTTCTGCTGAAGAAATTGCAAAGGAATTGGACATGACCGTTGATGACGTAAAACAGTCTTTAAAAAATTCAGGCCGTCACGTATCTATGGATGCACCATTGATTGCTGGTGAAGATTCTAACCTCTACGATGTTTTGCGTAGTGGAGAATCTCCTAATCCGGACAGGGAACTATTAATTGAGTCTTTAAGAACGGAAATTGAACGTGCTTTGGAAACTTTAACACCACGGGAAGCGGATGTGATTCGGTTATACTTTGGTCTTGCTGAACAACATTCCATGACCCTGGAAGAAATTGGGGAAACCTTTGATCTTACTAGAGAGCGTGTACGTCAGATTAAGGAAAAAGCAATCCGTAGATTAAAGCATACGTCTAGAAGTAAAATTTTGAAGACCTATCTAGGTTAGGCCAAAAATCAAAATTGCACGTTAAACATTCCTTAAATTGGAAATTTGGCATATTAGTTGTAATTTTATTGCTGACAACAGTTTATCATGACTGTTCGTTTTTTGATTGATGAATAAACTCCGGCTGATTACCGGAGTTTTTCAATTTAGCACAAATACAATCCAGCAACTATCTTTAGCCACAAAACAACCTCAACGATTACGTTCCATGCCGTCTAATCAAGAACACCAACCCAATAATCCGCTACACGGCGTAAAACTGTCGGATATCATGGAATACCTTACCCAAAAATACTCATGGGAAGATCTTGCGGGTCAAGTAAACATCAATTGTTTCAAAAGCAATCCTTCCATAAAATCTAGCTTAAAATTCTTGCGAAGAACACCATGGGCAAGAGAAAAAATTGAACATTTATATTTACAATCCATAGGGTCCTAATGACATTGAACATTGTACTAATAGAACCAGAAATACCTACCAACACGGGTAATATAGGTAGGCTAGCTTTGGCAACGGGTTCAAATCTACACCTTGTAAAACCCTTTGGGTTTGATATTTCGGATAAACGATTAAAACGGGCCGGATTGGATTATTGGCAGCATATTTCACTATTTATTTACGAAAACCAAGAGGACTTCTTTCAACAGCACCAAGACAAAAAAATGGTTTTCTTTTCATCCCATGGTAAAAAAACACATTGGGAAATTAGATATGAAGACCATATGTTTCTGGTTTTTGGTAAAGAATCCGTAGGACTTCCAAAATCCTTAGTTCAAAATCCAGAAGTGCTTACGGCTAAAATACCGCTATACAGTACAGAAATAAGAAGTTTAAATTTAGCCAATGCTGTGGCTATTAGCATTTATGAAGGATTACGCCAGCTAAACGCGTAACAATCTACCATTTCGTTTTGCACATTTAGGAGCCTAATTGCCAAATCTTGTGTACAAACCAGTTATCCTTACGGCACTCGTATGCATTATTTTTTTTAACTCATCTTGCAATAAAAACAAGAAAACAACCCCAGAAAGTACCGTAACCGCAATCAAATTTGATCTTCCCGATGGCTTTAGTTTAGAACAGATTTATCATCCAAGCGAAAACGATCAAAAATCTTGGGTGGCTTTAGCTCAAGCTCCAAACAACATAATTTATGCTAGCGGCCAGAGAGGCAAACTGTACTATTTTAATACTCCAGAGGCGAACAAAACACTATCAAAAAAAGATATTATTTTTGTAAATCTGGAAATTGGGTCACATTGACTTTTATGGGCCTTCAACAGCCTCTACGCTGCTGTAAACAAAAGATGGAGCCTACGGAAGTGGTATTTATAGATTGACCAATAATAGCATGCTTTCCAACACCTGGGTGAGGACAATTTTTTTGAGCCATTATTGGATGCTCGAGGCCATGTAACGTAGATTAAAGCCCCAGGAGGCTGGATAGCCAAATTTAGTCCAGAAGGTTCTGAATGGGAGCTTGTTTCTGCAGGGAATCGAAATCCTTTCGATATTGCATTTAATACAGACCGGGAACTTTTCACGGTAAACTTATTGTTGTAGTCATAATACTTTTCGAATTTACAATTGAAGGATCATAGCAAAAGAAAACGACACCAATTGCGTATTTTTGTAACAAATAATTTTTAATACAAATGAGTACAGTGAAAATTGCACCTTCCCTATTAGCAGCGGATTTTGGGAATTTACAACGCGACGTAGAATTGGTAAACCATAGTGAGGCAGATTGGCATCATATCGATGTAATGGACGGTGTTTTTGTACCCAACATTTCCTATGGAATGCCCGTAATAAAGGCTATACAAAAGTATGCTACCAAACCCTTGGATGTACATTTAATGATTGTAGATCCGGACAGATACATACAGACTTTTGCAGATTTGGGAGCTAGTTATCTAACTGTACATTACGAAGCTTGTACACATTTACATAGAACACTGCAGGCCATAAAATCTGCAGGTATGAAAGCCGGAGTAGCTTTAAATCCACATACATCGGTACAACTTTTAGAAAACGTGATTCAGAATATAGATTTAGTATGTGTTATGAGTGTAAACCCTGGCTTTGGAGGGCAATCCTTTATCACCAATACTTTTGATAAAGTAAGGGCATTAAAAACACTCATTACAGAAAAAGGGAGTTCGGCTTTGATTGAGATAGATGGAGGTGTTTCTGATACCAACGCAAAAGAATTAATAGCAGCTGGAGCTGATGTTCTTGTAGCTGGAAGTTTCGTTTTTAAGAGCGATGACCCAAAAGTAACTATAAAAAGCCTTAAGGGATAATGGAACAATTGGATGTTATCATTGTAGGAGGAGGCCCTATAGGAATTGCTTGTGGATTAGAGGCACAGAAAAAGGGGTTTAGTTATGTTATTGTAGAAAAAGGCCCTATCGTAAATTCGCTTTTCAACTATCCAGCAAACATGCAGTTCTTCTCTTCTTCAGAAAAATTAGAAATAGACGATATACCATTTATCAGTACAGAGGCAAAACCAAAACGAGACGAAGCCTTAGAGTATTATCGCAGGATTGTTACCTCAAACAAACTGAACATTAACTTATTTGAAAAAGTTGAAAGCATCGTAAAGACCGATAATCTATTTCAGGTTAAAACTACAAAAAACCGTTATACAGCTTCCAATGTAATTATTGCAACCGGGTTCTATGACATCCCCAATACCATAAATGTACCAGGAGAATCCTTGGATAAAGTATCTCATTACTATAACAACCCACATTTTTACGCTGGCCAAAAATTAGCGGTTATTGGTGCAAGTAATTCCGCCATTGATGCTGCGCTAGAGTGCTATCGAAAAGGAGCTGTAGTAAGCTTAATCATAAGAGGACCGGAAGTAGGGCAACGGGTAAAATATTGGGTCCGACCCGATATAATTAATCGCATAGCCGAAGGAAGTATTAAAGCCTATTACCAAAGCACTGTTAAAGAAATTAAAGCTCAGGAAATTATTTTAGATACTACAGAAGGTGCTATTACCCTAGAGAACGATTTTGTGCTCGCCCTAACAGGCTATAAGCCTAATTTTGAATTTTTACAACACCTTGGCATTAATCTAAGTGATGACGAAAAAAGATTACCCCAATACAATCCGGAAACTATGGAAAGCAATGTAAACGGACTTTATCTTGCTGGAGTCATATGCGGAGGAATGGAAACCCATAAATGGTTTATAGAGAATTCTAGGGTACATGCTAAAATGATTATGAAGGATATCTCTACAGGAGTGAAAAATACCAAAAACTAATGAACGACTTTTCTATAGCCATACATGGTGGGGCTGGCACCCTAGTGAAAGGCAGCATGACCGCCGATAAAGAAATAGCATACAAAAGTGCCTTACAAAATGCCCTGAATGAAGCTTACACCTGTTTAGAGCAAGGAGGAACCGCTATAGATGCTGTGGAAAAGGCTGTTATACTCTTAGAAGACTCATCCCTATTCAACGCTGGTAAAGGAAGTGTATTTACAGCAGAAGGCACTCATGAAATGGATGCTGCCATAATGGAAGGAAACACATTACATGCAGGCGGTGTTTCTTTGGTTACCGGTATAAAAAATCCAATTTGTTTGGCTAGAGACATCATGGAAAAAAGTGAGCATGTTTTTTTAGCAGGCAAGGGAGCTATGGACTTTGCTCAAAGCTTAGACTACGAATTGGAAAACCCTACCTATTTTTATGATGCCCTTAGGTATAAACAATGGCAAGAAATTAAAGGAACAGACAGCTTCCAATTAGACCATTCCACTAAAAAAGATAGTAAGTTCGGCACTGTGGGAGCCGTAGCCAAAGACCGTAACGGCACTATTGCGGCTGCAACCTCAACAGGTGGTATGACAAACAAAAAATTTGGCAGGATAGGCGATAGTCCAATGATAGGCTCAGGAACATATGCGAATAACAAAACCTGTGCGGTATCTTGCACAGGTAGCGGGGAATTTTTTATACGTGGTGTAGCCGCTTATGATGTTTCCTGCCTTATGGAATACAAAAATTATACGTTGCAGGAAGCCGCGGACGAAGTCATTCAAAAAAGAATGGTACACTTGGGAGGTGATGGCGGACTCATTGCTGTTGATGCTAAGGGGACTATTGCGATGCCCTTTAACACCGAGGGAATGTATAGAGGTTTCAAAACATCTTCTGGGCAAGAAATAACGGCTATTTACAAAGATTAGACCAAAGGGGAATCCAATGGTAACACCTTCAATTTACGGCTCTTAATATTAAATCGGTCGCCATTTGCCAAGATATGTGTCCTAAGATTAGATAGCGACATAGGGTCACCCTCCTCTAATATTTTTTGATTATTATGCTTCAATTTACTGGGATCAAACAAAATCACCATTCCGGATCCTATAACTTCAAAAGTCTTGCATTTTTTAATAACCAAACCCGTATCCTCTGCCAGTCCAACTCCCAATAAATTAGGGAATTTAGCGACTGCTTCTGACAAGCGTCCAAATCTGCCGCGTCTTATAAAATGAGAATCTATGATAAGGTTAGGAATAAATTCCATGCCATCGGACATTTTCACCGCGCCTTTTATAAACGCCTCCTTACTACTACCACCCGAAATCATCTCTTTGGACATGCACATAGCACCCGCACTAGTACCTGCAATCACTAACGACTCTGTTCTAAATCTTTCCAAAAGAATTGTATGAATGCTGGTATTTCCGATTTTACGTGTAATTTGAGATTGGTCGCCTCCCGAAAACATAAAGCAATCAGCTTGCTGAGCTAAAGCAATATTTTGTTCTAACTCGGAATCTTCTCGTTTTCTAACATCCATTAATTGAACATTGGTGCAACCCAATTTACCAAACGCGTCCAAATAATTCTCCCAGACCTCATCGGGAATACTGGAGGCAGTTGGCACCACCACAATCATAGCATCCGTACCGCCACTTTCTTTGACAACCCTAGCCAAAATCCCTTCTCCGATAAATTCTAAGGTGCTATGTTCAGGCAAATCTACACCCTTATCCTCGTTACCTCCTATGGGTATCAAAACTCCCCGAATGTCCATTTAATTTTTTTTATGCCGCAAAAATACGTCTATCAATTGAATTTAAAATCATATCTTTTATTTTTAGCAATACTAACTTGAACCCCGATTACATGAAAATTAGAACAATCAATGCCATGAAAGGACCAAATTACTGGTCGGTTCGGCGGCATAAACTTATAGTTATGGTCTTGGACCTTGAGGAAATGGAGGACCGGCCATCCAATAAGATACCAGGTTTTTCAGACGGTCTCAAAGCACTTTTCCCTAGCATGTATTCACACCGCTGCTCGGAAGGTTGTGAAGGTGGTTTTTTTATGCGGGTAGATGAAGGCACTTGGATGGGCCATGTTATAGAACATATTGCACTTGAAATACAAACCATGGCAGGGATGGACACTGGCTTTGGTCGCACGCGAGATTATGGGGAAGCAGGTGTTTATAACGTTGTATTTTCCTATTTAGAAGAAAGTGTAGGGCGTTATGCCGCCAAGGCATCTGTAGCCATCTGCGAAGCTTTGATAGCTGGAGAACATTATGATTTGGATGATGATTTGCAAAAGATGCGTGAACTCCGCGAAGATGATCGCTTAGGCCCAAGTACCGGCTCAATAATTGAAGAAGCGGAAAGTAGGGGCATCCCATGGATCCGACTAAATAAATACTCCCTTTGCCAATTAGGTTACGGTGCCAATCAAAAAAGAATACAAGCCACCGTTACCAGCGAGACTAGCAGTATTGGAGTAGAATTAGCATGTGACAAAGAAGACACAAAACATCTTTTGGAACAAGCCGAGGTAGAAGTTCCAAAAGGAGAAATTATCTCTAGAGAAAGTAGTTTAAAAGCTGCCTGTGATTATGTTGGTTTTCCCTTAGTAATTAAACCAATAGATGGCAACCATGGCAGGGGAATTACTGTGGACATAAATACATATGAAGAAGCTTTAGAAGGGTATCACGAAGCTAAGGAAGTCTCAAAGAGAGTTATTGTTGAGAAGTATATTACCGGAGAAGATTTTAGACTACTGGTAATCAATCATGTTCTTGTAGCTGCTTCTAAACGAACCCCCGCCCATGTTATTGGAAATGGAAAAAGCACCATAGAAGCGTTGGTAGAAGAAGTGAATAAAGACCCTAGACGTGGTTACGGACATGAAAAAGAGCTCACTGCGATTACCATTAACAGGCTAACCAAAACCATCATCGCAGATGCAGGATACACCGTAGCATCAGTTTTACCAGACGGTGAACGATTAATTTTAAAAGATACTGCCAATCTCAGCACCGGAGGAACCGCGGAAGATGTCACCGATAGGGTACATCCCGCAAATGTTTCTATGGCGGAACGCATTTCAAAAATTATAGATTTGGATATTTGTGGTATCGATATTATGGCCACCGCCATAAGCAAGCCTTTATCTGAAACTGGAGGAGCGATATTGGAGGTAAATGCCGGGCCGGGATTCCGAATGCACCTTGCACCAACTACTGGATTACCTAGAAATGTAGCGGCGCCAGTAGTGGACAAACTCTTTCCACAAGCAGGCGACACAGGCAGAATTCCAATAATTGCCATAACAGGCACTAACGGAAAAACCACCACAAGCAGACTCATTGCCCATATTGCGAAAATGAGGGGATTCCGTGTAGGCTATACTACTAGCGATGGTGTGTATATTCAGAATAGATTACTCATGAAAGGGGATTGTACCGGACCACAAAGTGCTGAATTTGTACTGAAGGACCCTACTGTAAATTTTGCAGTTTTGGAATGTGCTCGGGGGGGAATGCTAAGAGCGGGACTAGCCTTTCCAAGTTGTGACGTAGGAATCGTAACCAATGTCTCTGCAGATCATTTAGGCCTTAAAGGAATACACACCATAGAACAATTAGCTCGCGTTAAAGGCGTGGTGCCAGAAACCGTAGCACCTGACGGATATGCCATATTAAATGCTGACGATGATTTGGTCTATGCCATGCGAAAAGGAATACAATCTAATTTGGCGCTTTTTTCTATGGATGAAGAAAACCCAAGAATAAAGGCCTTACAACGTAAGGGAGGTATTACAGCAATCTATGAGAATGGTTATGTAACCTTGTGCAAGGGCACTTGGAAAATGCGTATCATGAAGGCCGAAAATATACCTCTTACCTATGGAGGAAAAGCCAAATTTATGATTGAGAATATCCTTCCGGCTATCATTACGGCAAATGTGCGCGGTATCAGTATTGAGGATACCAAAGCTGCTCTGGAAAGCTTTATTCCATCTGCTTCGCAGACACCTGGTCGACTTAATCTATTCAAATTCAATAAATTTCAAATGCTCTTAGATTATGCCCATAACCCAGCAGGAATGCGGGCACTTCAAAAATTTACTAATCAATTGGATGCTACTGTAAAAGTAGGAATTGTAGCCGGTATTGGAGATAGACGTGAGGAGGATAACATGGAAATAGGAAGGATTGCCGGAGAAATGTTTGATGAGATTATCATACGCCAGGACAAACACCTCCGTGGAAAAACAGAGGAAGAATTAATAAAAATGATAAAAAACGGAATCTTAAAAGATTTTCCAAAAAAGAAAATTACTATAATACCATCAGAAAAAGAGGCAATTCATTACGCCGTGGACAATGCCATAGAAGGAACTTTAATCGTATTATGTAGCGATGTAGTTCCGGACGCTCTTAATTTGGTAAAAGAGTTAAAGAAAAATGAGCAGAAGGTAAGTTGAAAAACAACTAATCTAAAAGCTAAAAAACCATCACTAAGTGATGGTTTTTTAATTGTGACCGCGAAGGGATTCAAACCCCCAACCCTCAGAGCCGAAATCTGATGCGCTATTCAGTTGCGCCACGCGGCCGTTATATAGTAATCAGTAATCAGTAATCAGTAATCAGTAATCAGTAATCAGTAATCAGTAATCAGTAATCAGTAATCAGTAATCAGTAATCAGT
>RCNB010000412.1_pt1 | contig 29442 bp, 30 predicted proteins | sample 2041321 | NCBI WGS metagenome assembly RCNB01 (sample SAMN09708232, study PRJNA481090) | Marine sediment metagenome, whole genome shotgun sequencing project. | reverse complement strand
GCCTCGCAATTGCGAGGCTTTCTTTTTATTAATTATCGCTAGTGGCGAGACCATATTTCCAAATGAGTGTTCCTAATATTCCCCCTGCAACTGGTGCTACAATAAACAACCATAACTGCTGTATTGCTAAACCTTGAGCAAATAATGCAGGCCCTAAACTTCTTGCAGGATTAACTGATGTCCCAGTAATTGGTATTACTACCATATGAATCAAAACCAATGTTAAACCAATAGCCATTCCAGCCATAGTCGCATTACCAAGTTTAGATGTTACTGCGTGTATTACTATTAAGAAAATAGCTGTAAACACGAGTTCTGCAATAAAAGCTGATTGCATTGAATAGTTGCCTAAATAACCTTCTCCCCAACCGTTAGACCCATAAGCCCATTCTCCTGCTGTAAAACCATCTTGACCATTTAATAGCAATGACAATACAAAAGCCGCCAGTATAGCCCCAATACATTGTGAAATAACATATCCAACTGTATCTTTTAAAGAAAGCTTTCCTGCAACAAGCATTCCCACAGAAATTGCTGGATTAATATGACATCCAGAAATTGGCCCAATAGCGTAAGCCATGGCCACTACCGCCAGTCCAAAAGCAAGCGATATACCCAATAGTCCAAGTCCAGAAACTGCTCCTACTGAACCTCCTGCAATAGCAGCGGCTCCACAACCAAATAATACCAGACAAAATGTTCCAAATAACTCTGAGATTAATTTTTTCATAAAAAATAGGTTTAATAGTTAGTTAATAATAAAGATAAGTATTTATAAATAAGACACTTACTTTTTATTGATGTCACAATTACCTCATTTTACTTAAATCCATGACAATTTTTGACCTTAAAAGCTGAATTTTAAGAGAAAGCCATATCTTTGCATAAATTCTTATTAAGCATGAAACTTCTACTTATCACAATAATTCTATTGGGTTTAGCAATTGCAGGAATAGCGATAAAAATATGGGCTAAAAAAGACGGTAAATTTGCTGGAACGTGTGCTAGTCAAAATCCAATGTTAAATACAGATGGTGAAGCTTGTGGTTTTTGTGGAAAAACTCCTGACCAGTATCAAGATTGCAATGAACCTCAACATTCTTAATTAATCAATGTTTGTGTTAGATATCTTATTTTACACATTTATCGTTATTGTATCCATTCAATATGTTTTTTACGGTTATATTTTTTCAAGATTTGCCTTTGCTAAATCAAAAAAGGTAACACAGAAAAATATTGGCATATCCGTTCTAGTTTGCGCAAAAAATGAAGCCGAAAATTTGCAGAAGTTTCTTCCTTCAATATTAGAACAAGAGTATCCAAGTTTTGAAGTGATCTTAATTAATGACAGCTCTAGTGACGATTCTTTAGATGTCATGAAAACTTTCAAAACAAAGTATAACAATGTAAAAATTGTTGACGTTAAGCCCGTTGAGAAATTCTGGGGTAATAAAAAATACGCACTCACTCTTGGTATAAAAGCAGCTTCTAATGATTATTTGTTATTTACAGATGCTGATTGCAAACCACTTTCCAAGCATTGGGTTAAGGCAATGAGCAGTCATTTTACAAATACAAAAACCATTGTGTTAGGCTACGGTGCTTACAAAAAACAAAACAACAGCCTCTTCAATAAATTAATTCGGTTTGAAACGCTCTTTACTGCAATTCAATATTTTTCTTATGCCAAAATTGGTATCCCGTATATGGGTGTTGGTAGGAATTTGGGATATAGAAAAGAAACTTTTTTTAGTGTGAGTGGTTTTATGAGCCATATGAACATACGTTCTGGGGATGACGATTTATTTGTAAATCAAGTAGCCAATTCAAAAAATGCATCTATTTGTTTTTCAAAAGAAAGTTTTACTGAATCTCTTCCAGAAACTTCCTTAAAAAGTTGGTTCAATCAAAAAAAGCGACATGTCTCTGCATCAAAATACTATAAACTAAAACATAAGCTTTTACTAAGCCTCTTCTATTTGTCTCAACTGCTTTTCTGGGTTTTAAGTATTGTGCTAATAGCTTTCTTATACAATTGGATGGTTGTCCTTTCATTGTTTGTATTAAGAATTATCCTGCAATATATTAGTGTTGGTTACTCAGCAAAAAAGCTTGATACACTAGACACTCTTGTCTTACTACCATTTCTTGAATTGTTTTTAATTTTCTCGCAATTGGTTATCTTTATCTCTAATCTTACGACAAAACAAAATAATTGGAAATAAAGGAAGCCATTATAAACGCTAAGAAAGGTAAACAAATAGCATTCAATTTATTATTGGATACCTATTGGAATGATGTTTATGGTTTTCTCTTAAAACGTACCGAAAATGAAAACGATGCTGAAGATATCACGATTCAAACATTTTCACGAGCTTTTGATAAGATTGATTCTTATAATGAAAAGTACAAGTTTAAAACTTGGCTGATTACCATTTCAAAAAACATTCATATTGACTTTTTAAGAATAAAAAAAGCATCCATTTCCAATGAAGGAAATGAAGATAATGACCACCGAGTTAAAGACATTATTGATGAATCTCCAACGCCCGAAGATAAAATTATTACAGAACAAAACCTTGCAGAGTTACTTCGTGATATTAAAAGATTAAAACCGCATTATCAAGAAGTAATCAATCTTAGATACTTTCAAGAACTCAGTTATCAGGAAATCTCAAACACTCTGGATGAACCTATGAACAATGTAAAAGTTAAGCTTCTTCGAGCCAAAAAATTACTTGCCGAAATAATCCAAAAAAATAATGGCAATTAATTTAAAGAAGCTAGGTCCTGGCCTATTATTTGCTGGCGCTGCAATTGGTGTATCTCATTTAGTACAATCCACTAGAGCTGGAGCAGACTTTGGTTTAGGCTTGCTTTGGGCTTTGCTTTTGGTTAATCTTTTTAAATATCCCTTTTTTCAATATGGTCCTAGATATGCTTCTGCGACAGGAGAGAGTTTGTTAGACGGCTATAAAAAAATGGGAAATGGCATTTTAATAGCCTATTACATTTTAACCTTTGCTACCATGTTTACCATTCAAACAGCGGTAACAATTGTTACTGCTGGCTTAGCATCATCTCTGTTTGGGGATTTTATTAGTATAAAGGTATGGACTGTAATTATACTTGTCATTTGCTTCGGAATATTACTGGTTGGTAGTTACAATTTACTTGATAGATTAATTAAAATTATAATTATAATATTAACTATAAGCACTATTGCAGCTGTGATAATGGCTTTAACTAACAACACAAGACCAATATCTCTTGTGCAAGTATTGCCAAAAGAAACCTTGGAAATAGGGTTTTTAATTGCATTTATGGGCTGGATGCCGGCACCTTTGGATATTTCTGTATGGCATTCACTTTGGGCAATTGAAAAACGAAAAGGTAACGAAGCATTCAATGCTAAATCTGCACTTTTAGACTTTAATATAGGTTACTTTAGCACTATAATTTTGGGCATTGGCTTTGTACTTCTAGGCTGTTTGGTTATGTTTAATAGTGGGGAGACATTTAGCAACTCTGCAGGTGTGTTTTCTAATCAATTAATCGAAATGTATACAACTAGCCTAGGCAATTGGGCATATATCGTCATTGGCATTGCTGCATTTACTACCATGTTTAGCACTACACTTACAACGTTAGATGCTTCACCTAGAACAATGCATAAAACCACACAACTACTCTTTAATAATGAATTTAAAAAAGGTTACTTATTTTGGATTCTGGGCTTAGCGATAGGGACGATTATTATCTTCTTTGTTTTTGCTTCGGAAATGGGTTTACTGATAAAGATTGCAACAATTCTATCTTTTTTAACTGCGCCTTTTTATGCCATTGTTAATTATAGATTAATTTGTAGCAGGCATACACCCCAAAGTGCTCAACCGTCTATAATAATGAAAGTTTTAAGTTGGCTGGGTATTATATTTCTTATAGGATTCAGCATTTGGTATCTAAGTACTTTATGACATTATTATTAATGTAATACTTTGTATCTTTGCATCCAGATCTTCAATAAGACATGAGTACTGAAACACCCTCAAATATAACCTTGGAAAGACAACCTAAACCAAAATGGCTTCGGGTTAAACTTCCTACTGGCAAAAAATACACTGAACTTCGTGGTTTGGTTGATAAATACAAATTAAATACCATTTGTACATCTGGAAGTTGTCCTAATATGGGAGAATGTTGGGGAGAAGGAACGGCAACTTTTATGATATTGGGTAATATATGTACACGATCTTGTGGATTTTGCGGTGTAAAAACGGGGAGACCAGAAACTGTTGACTGGGATGAACCAGAAAAAGTTGCGCGTTCAATTAAGATAATGAAAATAAAACATGCTGTTTTAACTAGTGTCGATAGGGATGATTTAAAAGATATGGGTAGTATCATGTGGGCAGAAACTGTTAAAGCCGTTCGTCGAATGAACCCAGAAACTACTCTCGAAACCCTAATTCCTGATTTTCAAGGTATCGAAAAGCATTTGGATAGAATTCTAAATGTCGCTCCCGAAGTAATTTCTCATAATATGGAAACTGTTCGACGCTTAACTAGAGAGGTGCGTATACAAGCAAAATACGATCGTAGTTTAGGTGTTTTAAAGTATTTAAAGGACCAAGGGCAGCGTCGTACTAAAACCGGAATCATGTTAGGTTTAGGAGAACAACGTGAAGAAGTTATTGAAACCTTGCACGAGTTAAAAGAAGCAAAAGTAGATGTGGTCACTATTGGTCAATATCTTCAACCAAGCAAAAAACATCTCCCTGTAAAACAATTTATTTTACCCAATCAATTTGAAGAGTATAAAGAGATTGGTCTTGATTTAGGTTTTAGGCATGTGGAAAGCAGTGCCTTGGTTAGATCATCTTACAAGGCTCAGAAACATATCAATTAATATGATTAATATTGCCATAAATGGGTTTGGTAGAATAGGCCGACGCGTTTTTAGGTTACTTCAGGAACAAACCAACATACAAGTTGTCGCTATTAATGATTTAGCAAATGCCAAGACTCTAAGTCATTTACTTAAATATGATAGTATTCATGGTGTTTTTAATGGAGACATCGATTATGACTCAAGTCATATTATTGTAAATGGTAAGACCATTGCTCTTCTCAACCAAAATAATATTGAAGAAATTAACTGGAAACCGTTTGACGTTGATTTTGTTATAGAAGCTACTGGAAAGTTTAAAACCATAGAAACACTAAATTATCATATTAGTAATGGCGCAAAACGAGTCATATTATCTGTACCTCCTTTAGATGATTTGATTAAAACAGTTGTTTTAGGTATTAATGATGATATACTTACAGGTAATGAAACTATTGTATCCAACGCATCATGTACAACAAATAATGCTGCACCAATGATTAAGGTCATAGACGACCTTTGTGGCGTAAAACAAGCCTACATTACCACTATCCATTCTTATACTACCGACCAGAGTTTACATGATCAACCCCATAAGGATTTACGGCGTGCAAGAGCAGCTGGACAGTCAATTGTTCCAACTACAACGGGTGCAGCGAAAGCCTTAACAAAAATATTTACAAATCTGTCTGATGTTATTGGAGGTTGTGGAATCAGGGTTCCTGTGGCCAATGGCTCTCTAACAGACATTACATTTAATGTTTCTAAACAAGTTACAGTAGAGGAAATTAATGATGCATTTAAGCAAGCATCAGAGACAACCTATAAAGGCATACTTGAGTATACTGAAGACCCAATAGTGTCTATAGATATTGTTGGAAATAGACATTCTTGTATTTTTGACTCACAAATGACTTCTGTAATCGGAAATATGGTAAAAATCATTGGTTGGTACGATAATGAAACAGGATATTCTAGCAGAATTATCGATTTAATTAATCGATTATCTTCAAATTAGTAAACTCCTAAAAATAGAGAAATATTATAAAAAAGTGCATTTTGTCGAATAAATAGTTATATTTGTCGATAAAATGACTCTAAATGTCCCAAATCAAATATTACATATTTGTTTTTATAGTCTTATTAATGACACCTCTTTACCCTCAAAATAATATTGAGGGGGATGCTGAATTGGAAAAAAATAAAATTAAAGTTTTTCTAAGTAATGCAGAGCAAGAATCTCAACGATCCAATTTCTATAATGCCATAAAAATCTTAAATAGGGCACTTGATGTTGCAGAAAATATTGATGATAAAAAAGAGCAAGGCATAATTCTATCAAAAATTGCCCTTTTACAGTATAACATAGAGGACACCCAAGACGCTAAGTTTACTGTCATCAAAGCGATGAACATACAAAGAAGCATTGAAGAAAAATTAGATTTGGCTGTCTCGAGATATACCTGTGGTATTATTCACCTAGGAGAAAAGGACTATCCAAAAGCTTTAGATTATTTCAAATCTTCAAAAGCAATATTTGAAGAAGAAGGACTTAATGAACTTGTAGCTGAAGTTACACTTAGTGAAGCTAAAGCATATATTGGACAGGGAGACCTAAATCAGGCCAATGTAGCTGCAGATAAAGCTATTATTTTATCTAAAAAACTATCTCTTCCTAAAATACATAGTTCTGCTATATTAAATAGTGGTATTATAGCTCTAAAACAGGAGAATTACGGTAAAGCACTGGAACAAACATTAGAGAGTTCTGAAATAGCAAAAGCGAATGGTGATTTAAACGTATTAAACGAAAGCTACCGAGTGCTAAGTAAAATCTACGAAAAAACAGGGAAATTTGAATTAGCCAATGCAAAATTAAAGCTCTATATAAATCTTAATGATTCTATTTTAGAAATAAAAAGGGAAAATTTATCTCCAGAAAAAAAAGCACAATTTATTATTGAGGACAAAGATGCCGAAATTCAGAATTTAGTTGAAGAAGTAAGTCAAAAAAATGAATCCGATAGTTTAAGTAGGCTAACAACAATCTTAAGTGTTGGACTAATTACAATTTTATCTTTACTCACATTATCACTTTATAAGAATAACAACATTAGGTTAAAAACCAATAATATGTTGTACAGAAAAAATGAAGAGCTTTTAACTGAAAAGGAAAGAGCAGAAATTGCCGCTAAAACAAAGACCAACTTCTTATCTACGGTAACCCATGAGTTAAGAACGCCACTTTATGCAGTAACTGGATTGACCAACATGTTAATGGATGAAAACCCGAAACCTGAACAAATACAGCATTTAAAGTCGTTGAAATTTTCTGGTGATTACTTACTGACCTTCATTAATGATATTTTACAAATAAATAAGATTGAAGCCAATAAAGTAGAATTAGACCCTGAAGTTTTCAATTTAAAATACAAAGTAGAAAATGTTATCGCAGCCTTAAATAATTCGGCTATGGATAATAACATTTATATACACTTTGAATATGATAAAAATTTACCTGAAATATTTAATGGGGATCAACTTAAAATTTCTCAAATTCTAATCAATCTAATTGGTAACTCCATTAAGTTTACCAAGGATGGTGATATTTGGGTAAGAGTGACACAGCTTTCTAAAAACAAGAAAAAACATTCTATTCGTCTTGAGGTTGAAGACAATGGAATTGGTATAACCAAGGAAAAACAGGATAATATGTTTGAGAGTTTTTCTCAAGGTTCTGTTCAAATAAACCGGAAATATGGAGGGACAGGTCTTGGTCTTTCTATTGTTAAAGGATTAATACAAATTTTAAAAGGTAAAATTTACTTAAAAAGTGAATTGGGGCAAGGCACAAGTTTCTTTGTTGAATTTCCTTTAGAAGAATCTAAAGAAGTTGCAACAGTTAAAAAGAAAAATTACGCAGAAGACTTAAATAATTTAGACTTAACAAACGTGAAAATTTTAGTAGTAGAAGACAACAAAATTAACCAAATGATCACTAAGAAAATCTTAAACAAGATGAACTTAAATTGTGATTTGGTGGACAATGGGGAAGACGCTGTAGAAAAAGTTAAAGAAGTGAATTACGACGTAGTTCTTATGGACATTCACATGCCAGGAATTAGTGGTTTAGAAGCAACCAAACAAATTAGAGGTTTCGATAAAGAGCTTACTATATTTGCTCTTACTGCAGTTACTTTAGAAGACAAAATGCCTGAATTTGAAGAGGCTGGTTTTAATGATATTATCTCTAAACCTTTTAAACAAGAGGATTTTGAAAAGAAACTTTATGACGCTATAGCCGGTAATAAAATCATTTCTTCAGTTTTTAATAACTAGATATAAACTGCTTAATAATTGTATTGAATTTATCTTTTTCAGATATTTCTATTGCAATGGGTAAATAGTATAATATACTTGTATCTACCTTATCTTTTAATCGCATAAAATCTTTTTCTGTAGTTAATAACAAAGACTTAGAATTCAATAATTCAATTTCTGTATCTGTAAAATTATGATGGTCTTTAAAATTAAGATGCTCATAATTATAGCCTTCTCTTTTCAAGTAATTCAATAAATGTGTAGCATTTGCGATTCCTGTTACTAAATTGAATTTCTCGTTTTTAAGATTAGATAACCGTTTATCAAAATCCATAGAATAAATAGTCTCAGAATATTTAATCGTACTAAAAAACACCTGCTGTCTTGTAAGTGGTTTTAATTGCTTTATTATCTCAGCTGTATTATCATTGTTCAAATCTCTCGGACATTTGGTTACCATAATTATGTCTGCCCTTTTTGCTCCAGACTTGGATTCTCGAAGATTCCCAGTTGGCAATACAATATCTTTAATATAAGGTTTGTCATAAGTTGTCAATAGAATATTAAACCCTGCTTTTACCTTTCTATGCTGAAACGCATCGTCAAGCAAAATAATATTTGGCTTGAACTTTGATTTATTTAATTGAGCAATACCATTTTGTCTATCATTGTCAACACTAACTATAATACCATCAAACTTTTGATAAAACTGAAAAGGCTCATCTCCAATAGTTGCTGCTGTTGAATTTTTATCAGCAATTAGAAATCCATCACTCGTTCGCCTATACCCTCTACTTAAAGTAGCCACCTTATAATTTTCTTTAAGCAAGGTGATTAAATACTCAATCATAGGAGTTTTACCCGTACCACCAACACTTAAATTACCAACGCAAATCACAGGGAAATTATATGATTTTGATTTTAAAATACCCTTATCAAAACAATAATTTCGCACCCATGTTACTCCATAATAAATTGGTACAATAGGAAACAATATTTTTCTTAGGAGCTTCATTGCAACGAAAGTAATTATTTATCTTTGAACTTAAACAAAAATTTATGATTGTCCAAGACGTAATACACCACCTTGAAGAGTTATCGCCTTTAGCTTATGCCGAAGATTTTGATAATGTTGGTCTTTTGGTGGGCGACAAAAACAATAAAGTAAACGGTATTCTAATCACTCTAGATACTATTGAAGCCGTTGTAGATGAGGCCATTGATAAGGATTGCAATTTAATTATCAGTTTTCATCCCATCATATTCAAAGGCTTGAAAAAGTTAACTGGTAAGACTTATGTAGAGCGCGTTGTGATGAAAGCAATTAAGCATGACATTTCAATTTTTGCAATTCACACGGCTTTAGATAATGCCTTACAAGGTGTGAACGATAAAATATGTAAACAGTTCAGTTTGGTAAATCGTAAAATTCTAATTCCGCAAAGCGGTACAATTAAGAAATTAACAACTTATGTCCCAAAAAAGAATGCAGAGTCATTAAGAGAAGAATTATTTAAATATGGAGCCGGAACTATTGGAAACTACAATAATTGTAGCTTTAACACTGAAGGTATTGGAACGTATAAGGGAAATGAAAATTCAAACCCAACGCTGGGAAAAAAAGGGATTATTCATTTTGAGGAAGAAACACAAGTATCTCTCACTTATGCCAAGCATTTAGAATCAAAAATACTACAGGCTCTTTTTAAAGCACATCCCTATGAAGAAGTCGCTTATGAAATTTCTACTCTTGAAAATAAAAACCAACATATTGGTATGGGAATGGTAGGAGAATTGGAAAAACCAATGGATGAATCTGTTTTCTTAGAGTTTTTAAAAACTAAAATGAAGTGCCAATGTATCAGACATTCCTCTTTGTTGGATAAACCAATAAAAAAAGTAGCCGTTCTTGGAGGATCAGGTAGTTTTGCAATACATGCTGCCAAAATTGCAAAAGCCGATGTATACATTACAGCTGACCTTAAATATCACGATTTTTTTACAGCAGAAAATGATATTTTATTAGCCGATATTGGTCACTACGAAAGTGAACAATACACAAAAAATCTTTTAGTAGCATTTCTTACAAAAAAAATTCCTAATTTTGCAATCATTTTATCAAACACAAACACAAATCCTGTAAAGTATTTATAAGCAATGGCTAAAAAGAAAGAAGTTACTGTAGAAGAGAGATTAAGAGCATTATATGACTTACAATTAATCGATTCTCGTGTTGACGAAATTAGAAATGTAAGGGGAGAATTGCCTTTAGAAGTACGTGATTTAGAAGACGAAGTTGAAGGTTTAAGCTTAAGACATCAAAATTTAAATGAAAGTCTTGCAAATATTGATGAGCAAATCAAGGCAAAAAAGAACTTGATGGAAGAGGCCAAAGCGTTGATTAAAAAGTATAATGAGCAGCAAAAAAATGTTAGAAATAACAGAGAATACAACTCATTGACTAAAGAAACTGAGTTTCAGGAACTAGAAATTCAATTGGCCGAAAAACACATTAAAGAATTTCACGTTCAAATTGACCAAAAAAACGAAGTGATTAGCACTACAAAAGAGCGTTTAAAAGAGAGAGAAACGCATTTAAAACACAAAAAAAGTGAATTAGCTGCTATCTTGGCCGAAACTGAAAAAGAAGAACAAGCTCTTATAAAGAAATCTGACGAATACAAAGCATCGATTGAAGAGCGCTTAGTAACTGCATACTCAAGAATTAGAACTAATGTAAAAAATGGTCTTGCTGTTGTTGCTATTGAAAGAGGTGCCTCTGGAGGATCGTACTTTACTATCCCGCCACAGGTGCAAGCAGAAATTGCATCTCGTAAAAAGATTATTACAGATGAGCATAGTGGGCGAATTTTAGTGGATGAAGTATTGGCTACTGAAGAAAAAGAAAAAATGAAAAAAATGTTTGCAAAACTTTAATTCCCAAAATAAAATATTCTTATTTAAAGCCTTTACTGTTGTAAAGGCTTTTTTATTTTTATATGGTACCAATTTCTGTTAAGTTTTATAAATTCTAACGACAGAATTCAAAAATAAAATGATGAATATAAAATCTTTAGTATTTGCCTTTACATTAATATTTGCCTTTAGTTGTCAAAATAATGCACAAGTGAAAGCGACAGCAACTAAATCAAAAAAAAACAAAATAGAACAAGGACTTTTAAATGCCACACCAATTGAAGTTCCTCTGCGGAATGGAAAAGCTAGAGCGTATTTTGCCAGTGGTTGTTTTTGGTGTATTGAAGCTATTTATGAGAGTGTGAAAGGTGTAGAGGAAGTTATTAACGGGTATTCTGGCGGACATACTTTGGAGCCAACTTATGAAGCAAGCAATACAGGTAGAACTGGCCATGCCGAAGCTGTTGAAGTGATTTATAATCCAACTATTGTAAGCTTTAGCACTTTGGTAGACGTTTATTTTGGGTCTCAAAATCCAGTACAAGTTAATGGACAAGGTCCTGATATTGGCTCTCAATATCGTTCAATTATTTTCTTTCAAAATGAAGAACAAAAGCAAATAATAACTACAAAAAAAGAAGCGCTTTCAAAGACGCTTAAAAAAAGATTGGCTGCCGAAATTATGCCATTTCAAAAATTTTGGGTAGGGGAAGATTACCATCAAAACTATGAGCGCCTGCATCCCAACAGTGGTTATATTAAACGTATTTCGATTCCGAGACTAAATCGTTTTAAAAAGAAATTCCCTCTTTTATTAAAAGAAAACCATTAAATAATAACATTTTTGGCAATTCAAATTATAGTTTGGTCGCCATTATTTCAAAAATTAATGGATATAATTTGTCTTTGGTAACAAACATTCCTGAGTCAGTTTTGACTAATTCTGGCAATACATTATATGGGCTTTCGTCGTTTTCTTTTAAATATTCAATGTGTAACCCAGCTTCTGTTAATGAAGAAATAACTTCTCCTAGGCCATGATTCCAACCATATTCCTTACTCATCATTTTTGAGTTTTCGTCGGCATAAGTCCCTTGGTATTCTTCATAAATAGCTTCCTTTTGCTGGTAACCGTATTTCATTATTGGTTTCTTATCAAGGTAATCAAACATCCAAACAATTGGATGAAATTCAACCATGTAAAAAACGCCTCCTCTTTTTAATCTTTCTGCAATCATCCTTCCCCATGGTCGTAAATCTGGTAGCCAACCAATCACTCCATAACTAGTAAATACAATATCAAATTCCACATCAACACATTCAGAAGTATCCAAAACATTACAGCATAAAAACTTAGTATCTAGCTTTAAATCAACTGCTAATTGTTTTGCCAAGCTAATCCCTTCATCACTTAAATCTACACCTGTACAATTGGCTCCCATCCTACTCCAACTTAAGGTATCCTGCCCAAAATGACATTGTAAATGCAATAGTGATTTATTACGAACATCTCCTAAGGCTTTTACTTCGTAAGGCATTAATGACGACTTTCCATTCTTAAAAGCCTCTAAATCATACATTTTACTTTTAGAATGAACTTTTACTTTTTCATTCCATGTTTCTTTGTTTATTTCAAAATATTTTTCGTTGTCAGACATTGTCACATAATTTCAGATTCTAATATATAACATCTTCTTGAATTACGTATTCTTTACTACTTTTGAGGAAATTAAATTTATGAAAAAGTTTCTCATTCTTTCGTTACTTATTATTCTTTTCGCTTGCAAACAAAAAGAAATAAAGCAAATGATTGAAAAAGAATTAAATATTGCTGAAAAAATAGCGAATGCACATGGTTTTCAAAATTGGTATAAAGTCAAAGCCTTTCATTTTACTTTTGGCGGTAAAATAGACGACCCAAATAGTGGTCGTGCTTGGGTTTGGAATCCTAAAACTAGCGATATTAAATTAACTCGAAATGGAGAATTTATTGAATATAATAGAAATAATATGGATTCGGTTGCTTTAAAAGCAGACAGAGCATTTATAAACGATAAGTTTTGGGCATTAATTCCGTTTCAATTGGTTTGGGATAAAGGAACTATAATTTCTGAGATAGAAAAGTCTAAATCTCCTGTCAAACAAGAGGAGCTAAATAAAATTACTATTTTGTATTCTAATGAAGGTGGCTATACGCCTGGTGATGCTTATGATATTTACTTTGATGACAATTATATTATTAGAGAATGGAGTTATCGAAAAGAGAATACTCCAGACCCTTCACTATCAAACACGTTCGAGAATTATCAGGAGTTTAATGACTTAAAAATAGCACAAGAACATAAAAAAGAAGAAGGTGATTGGAATCTTCTGTTAAGAAATATAAAGGTAGAGTTTGACAAATAATTTACATAATTGTTCAGCTAAAAATCTTTCAATTTTTCCTATTTTTGGTTAAACCAAAACAAATACACATTGTCAATTCACAAACTGGGTTTAGAGTATGCTAAACAACAAGACAAACAAGATTCTTTAGCATCATACAGAAACCTATTCCATATTCCAAAAGACAAAAATGGAAACGATTGGTTATATTTCACTGGCAACTCACTAGGCTTACAGCCAAAAAGCACCAAACAGTATATACAACAAGAGTTAGACGATTGGGCCAATTTTGGTGTAGAAGGTCATTTTGAAGCAAAAAATCCATGGATGCCCTATCACGAATTCTTAACGGAATCTATGGCTAAAATTGTGGGCGCAAAACCTATTGAGGTAGTGATTATGAACACATTAACTACCAATCTACATTTGCTAATGGTTTCGTTTTATCAACCAAGTAAGACTAAGTATAAAATAGTAATAGAGAGTGATGCTTTTCCTTCAGATCGATACGCTGTGCAAACGCAATTGGAATTTCATGGTTTTGATGTTAATGAAGGGTTGATTGAATGGAAACCTAGAGATGGTGAAGAATTACTACATATTGAAGATTTAGAAACTATATTAGATAATCAAGGTGACGAAATTGCCTTATTACTTATTGGTGGAGTTAACTACTACACGGGACAATATTTAGATATTAAAAAAATTGTAACTCTCGGTCATGCAAAAAACTGCATGGTTGGTATAGACTTGGCACATGGTGCTGGAAATATTAAACCAGAACTACACGATTCAGGAGCAGATTTTGCAGCTTGGTGTACGTATAAATATTTAAATTCAGGGCCAGGAAGTTTGGCCGGATTGTTCGTCCACGAGAAGCACGCTCACCGTAAAGACTTGAAGCGGTTTGCTGGATGGTGGAGTCATAATAAATCTACGCGATTTAATATGCGTCAACCGCTAGATGTTATTCCAGGTGCAGAAGGCTGGCAACTTAGCAATCCTCCTATTCTATCCATGGCAGCTATAAAAGCGTCTTTAGACATGTTTAATGAAGTAGGCATGGATGCTCTTAGAAAAAAATCAGAAAAACTAACAGGTTATTTTGAGTTTTTAATAAACCAACTTCATAACGATCAAATAAAAATCATTACACCTTCAAATCCTGAGGAGCGCGGTTGTCAATTATCTATTCAGGTTAAGAATGCTGACAAAGGCTTACATCAAAAGTTAACTGATGCCCACATAATTACAGATTGGAGAGAACCGGATGTTATTCGATGTGCTCCAGTACCTTTATATAATACCTTTGAAGATGTGTATAGAATGGTTGAAAAATTAAAAGATATATTAAATGGATAACACCCAAAATATACTTATAGTTGGAGCTGGTCTTTGTGGCTCACTCCTTGCTTTGCGACTAGGTCAACGAGGATATAATGTCTCTGTTTACGAGATGCGTCCAGATTTAAGAAAAGTGGATATTAGTGCAGGACGCTCTATAAACCTTGCGTTTTCTGATAGAGGTATAAAGGCGATGAAACTTGTTGATATTCAAGATAAAGTAGAACCACTTTGTATCCCAATGAATGGTCGTATGATTCACGATAAAGAAGGAAAAACCAAATTATCTAATTATAGTGGTCGAGACCATGAGTATATCAATTCCATTTCAAGGGGAGGACTTAATGCATTATTGCTTGATGAAGCGGAAGTATTGGACAATGTATCTTTATTTTTTAATAAAAAATGTGAGTCTATTGATTTTGAAAAAACAACTGCTTCGTTTTATGATTACAAAGAAAAGACTGAATTTATTGAAGATGCAGATGTAATTATTGGCACTGATGGTGCAGGCTCAGCGCTTAGAAAAAGTTATTATTTGGGTAAGAAGTTCTTATTTAGTTTTTCTCAAGACTACCTAAGCCATGGTTATAAAGAGTTAAGCATATTACCAACTGAAGGTGGTGGTTACAAAACTTATAAAAACGCCTTACATATTTGGCCAAGAGGTGATTTCATGCTCATTGCATTGCCTAATTTAGATGGCAGTTTTACAGTAACTTTATTTTTAAGTCATGATGAGGGCGACTACAATTTTAACAACTTGACAACACCAGAAATTGTAACGACATTTTTTACTGAAGAATTTCCAGATGCACTTGAGCTTATGCCAAATTTAATTGAAGATTTTTTTGATAATCCAACTTCAGCTCTTGGCACTGTAAAATGTTCACCTTGGCATTATAAAGGAAACACATTACTAATGGGAGATGCAGCACATGCAATTGTACCATTTTATGGACAAGGTATGAATGCTTCATTTGAAGATGTTGTTGAGTTTGATAAGGTATTAGACCAACATGAAGGCGATTGGGAAACTGTTTTTAGATTTTATGAAAAAACACGAAAAAAAGACACTGATGCCATTGCCGATTTGGCTATTGATAACTTTCATGAGATGAAAGATCATGTGGCTAACCCAATTTTTCAAAAAAAACGTAAATTAGAAATGACTTTAGAGAAGGAGTTTCCAGATGACTATTCATCAAAATATTCATTAGTGACTTTTAATGAAGATATTGGTTATAATGAAGCTATGACACGTGGGCGAGCTCAAGATAAAGCTATATTAAATATGATTGCAGATGGCAAAATTAATTTGAATGAAGATTTAAAAAACATATTAAAAAAAGTAATTCAAGAAACTGAAGATATTATTGACGAAGACAACGTAGCCAAAACAATGCATCATTAAAAACTAAACTATGAGTGACAAAAAAGTAACCCCAAGAGGAGCCTATCCACATACCAAAAGGGTTGGTGATTTTATTTTTGTATCAGGCACTAGCTCTAGACGGCCAGACAATACCATTGCTGGCGTAGATATTATTGATGAAATGGGAACAAAACATCTAAACATTGAAACGCAAACAAAAGAAGTTTTAGATAACATTGCAGCAAATCTTAAAAAAGAAGGGGCAACTTTAAATGATGTGGTAGATGTAACATCTTTTTTAGTAAATATGAATGATTTTTCTGGGTATAATAAGGCTTATGCCGAATATTTTAATGCAGAAACCGGACCAACAAGAACTACAATTGCCGTTCATCAATTACCTCATCCTGATTTGGTCGTTGAGATAAAAGTGATGGCTTATAAAAAATTATAATGAACATCCAAAACTACATCAATGGCAATTTCCATAACCCAATTCAAGATGAATGGTTGGATAACTATTGTCCCTCAAATGGCGAGGTTTACGGGCAAATCCCAAACTCTTCAAAAGCAGATGTAGAAAATGCATATATCGCAGCTAAGTCTGCATTTCCAACTTGGTCTCAAACCACATTAGAAGAACGCAGCAGGATACTTATTAAGATTTCAGAATTACTAGAAGATAATTTACAACGTTTTGCAGAAGCCGAAAGTAAAGACAACGGCAAACCAATTAGTCTCGCAAAGACTGTTGATATTCCTAGAGCTGCGAGTAATTTTAGGTTTTTTGGGAATGCTATTACACAATTTTCAAGCGAAAGCCACGAAAGTGTAGGTCACGATGCCATCAATTACACATTACGTCAACCTATTGGTGTCGTAGGATGTATTTCACCATGGAATCTCCCACTCTATCTTTTTACTTGGAAAATAGCACCTGCAATTGCAGCTGGAAACTGTGTAGTTGCTAAACCAAGCGAGGTTACGCCCATGACTGCTTATTTGTTAGGTGAAATTTGCAATGAAGCTGGACTTCCAAAAGGCGTTTTAAATATTGTTCATGGCTTGGGAACGACTACTGGTCAAACCATTATAGAACATCCAGATATTAAAGCTATTTCATTTACTGGAGGCACAGCTACAGGAGCACACATTGCCAAGGTTGCAGCACCAATGTTCAAAAAACTATCTTTAGAGCTGGGTGGTAAAAATCCAAACATCATTTTTGCGGATTGCGATTATTATGACATGTTGAACACGACCGTCCGTTCATCATTTGCCAATCAAGGTCAGATATGTTTATGTGGAAGTCGGATTTTTGTAGAAGTTTCAATTTATGAGAAGTTTAAAATCGATTTTGTTGAACGTGTAAAAGCTTTGAAAATTGGTCATCCTTCTAATGAAACTACAGATATAGGAGCTTTGGTATCAAAACCACATTTAGAAAAAGTAATGAGCTATATTGATATTGCTAAGCAAGAAAATGGTACAGTTTTATGTGGTGGTAAAACTGTTACAATTACCGGCTATGAAAATGGGTATTATTTAGAACCTACAGTGATTGAAGTTGAAACAGATGAATGTCGTGTAAATCAAGAAGAAATATTTGGTCCCGTGGTTACCATAATGCCATTTAATACTGAAGATGAAGTATTACAAATGGCCAACAAAGTAAAATATGGTTTATCCGCAACCTTATGGACAAACGATTTAAAACGAACCATGCGGTTGAGCAACCAATTGCAGGTTGGTATTGTTTGGGCAAACACGTGGATGATGCGAGATTTACGTACGCCTTTTGGTGGTGTAAAAGCTTCAGGTGTTGGTCGTGAAGGTGGTTTTGAAGCTTTACGCTTTTTTACGGAAGCAAAAAATGTTTGTATAAAATATTAAAAATGAAAAAATTATTCACATTAATTTTAATTGTCTTTGTCATTTGTAATTCATGTAAACAGGCTGATTCTGATTGGATTGACAGAACTAAACATGAAGGTTTACATAATATTACCTTATCAGATAATTTTGAAACTTATGCTACTGAAGCCCAGCCAAATAATTTAGAAATAACAATTAATAATCTTGAACTTGCAAAATCTTACTTTGATAAGATCTTTGATGAAGATTTAAATTTCGCTGTATTATTTGTTGATAACCAAAACTGGGATAAATATGCTTTTTCACCTCCTCCTGGAATGCCACAAGCCCATCATGATGGTAATATTGTTTTGGGCCTAAATAAATCGGTTATGGCGAATGGTTTTGAACAAACGTTAAGCCAGATACCTCCTCAAGCGATGCAAGAATTAAAGAAATATTATGGAGAACCTATTAATCTTGATAAATTTTTTAGAGATGGTTTAGCGCTTCACGAGCTTGGGCATTTGTATCAATTTTATAGAACAGGTAAAAATAGCCAAAGAAATTGGCTCAATGAACTTTTTGGGAATTTGTGTCAAGTAGCTGCCGCAAAAAGCTTTGAAGATCAATCTACTTTTAATCAAATGGATTCTTTTCAAAATTTATTAATAAGAAGTAATCAATGGGGAAATCTTAAATATAAAACTCTTGATGAATTTGAAACCAACTATTTTGATGTCATGAAAGAAGATCGAAATTATGGATGGTATCAAACCCAATTCTATACAATGGCCAAAGAATTATTTTCAAAATTTGGTGATTCAATTGTAACGAAATTTCGAGAATTTCTAATAAAATGTAATACTGACACTTATGGTAATATTGATGATAATAAACTCAATGAGTTAATTCAAGAATCATTTGGAAAGGAAGTATTGAATATTTTAAAATGGCAACATTCTGACTCATAATTTAAAATTTTTGTTACGAAACAAATAAAAATCTCTCAATGATTATAGATAAAATGAGCGTCCGCGCTAAAAAATATATGAATAAATGGATTTGAATTTAAATAATAAAAACGCATTGGTATGCGGAAGTACACAAGGCATTGGCAAGGCGACGGCATTTGCTCTTGCTGCCGAAGGTGTTAACGTGACCTTAGTAGCTAGAAACGAAGACAAATTAAAACAAGTGCTTTCTGAATTGCCATCACATAGAAACCACAACTATATTGTTGCTGATTTTTCTAATCCAGAAGCGCTCAAAAAAAGTGTTTCAAATTATATTCATGAAAATCACGGTTTTCATATCCTAATCAATAATACTGGTGGCCCTAAAGGAGGTCCTGTATTTTCGGCTGAGATTAGTGAATTTGAAAACGCCTTTACACAACATTTAAAATGTAATCATGTATTGGCACAAACTGTTGTCCCATTTATGAAAGATGTAGGATTTGGCAGAATAATCAACATCATTTCTACTTCTGTAAAACAACCTTTAGATGGATTGGGTGTTAGTAACACTATAAGGGGTGCGGTTGCTAATTGGAGTAAAACTTTAGCTAATGAATTAGGTGGTTTTGGAATCACAGTAAACAATGTCCTCCCTGGGGCAACATCAACTGAGCGATTGGCTGAAATTATTAAAAACAAATCCTCTAAAACAGGAATTTCTGAAGATGAAGCTACAAATGCCATGAAAAACTCAGTTCCTGCAAAACGATTTGCTAAGCCTGAAGAAATAGCAAATGCTGTAACATTTTTAGTAAGTGAATCTGCTAGTTATATCAATGGGGTTAACTTGCCTGTTGATGGTGGCCGAACAAAAAGTCTCTAGTGCTGAACTTGATTCAGCATCATATAAATTGAAAAGTAATTGTTAACTTTAAAAATTAATCATTTTCAAAAAATACTATCATGAGCAAATTAGTTTCTCCTTTAAATTTTAAAAATTGGATTGAAGAAAACAGACATTTACTTAAACCTCCCGTGGGGAATAAGTGTGTTTGGAAAGATGGAGATTTTATTGTTATGGTTGTAGGAGGTCCAAACAGTCGAAAAGATTATCACTATAACGAAACTCCAGAATTTTTTCACCAAATTGAAGGTGATATGGTTTTAAAAATTATTGATAAAGGCACACCTAAAGATGTTCATATTAAAGAAGGGGACATTTATTTACTGCCTCCAAAATTTCCACATTCGCCGCAACGTGGTGAAAATACAGTTGGCTTGGTTATTGAATATCCGCGTTCGAAAAAAATGAAGGATGCATTAGAGTGGTATTGTGAGAATTGTAACAATCAACTTTACCGCAAGAAGTTTAAACTTGACGATATTGAGACCGACATGCCTGGCATTTTTGATAAATATTATAGTAGTGAAAAAAAACGCACTTGCAAAAAATGCAGCTCGGTTATGGAGCCACCGAAATAAGTATAGATAGATTAAATTTAACTTTAAAGATTCCTGACCCCTCAGGATTTAAACATGAAACGCAAACTACGAATTAACGGTCACTCTCACTTACTTCCTTATCCAGAAGAAATTCCAGAATTCATGAAAGATAAAGAGATTTTTTGGGTAGACGAAGACCGTAAATTCATGCTTCAAAAGGATTGGAGTCGCCCTGTTACCGATTCTAGTTTTTTCTTAAATGAAAAGCTTGAATGGATGGAAAGAAATAATATTGACCATGCTGTGGTTCTAAATCTTTCTCAACTCTATGGTAATGGTCTACGTGTTGAAGAAATGAAACAAGCCTTGCGATTTCAAAATGACTTTAATGCCAAAGTACAACATAATAACCCTAGTAAATTTACTTGTGGTTTTGTTGTGCATCCTGGATTTGTTCGAGGTGCTTGTTGGGAAATTGAGCGTTGCGTTGAAGTATTGGGTATGCAGTTATTGTGCTTACCAACGCATTATATGGATACCATAGGAACATGGCGTTGTATTTTTGATGAAGAAAACGAACCTATTTTTGAGTTGGCAAATAAATACAATTTAGCTGTCGAAATTCATCCCTATGATGGTGAGAAATTTATTAAACTTGAAAATACATCTTGGCGTTTTCATCTTATATGGATGTTGGCTCAATGTGCAGATGCGTATCACTTTCTTACTTTGAATGGTTATCAAGATAAATATCCAAATATGAGAACCTGTTTTGCTCATGGAGGGCAATTAGCACAAATTAATTTAGGAAGACGTATTCAAGGATTTGATGGCAGACCAGATTTGTTTGAAGGCAAAACACATCCAAGAAAAGCCGTAGGACATAAAAACATATTCTTTGATACACTCGTTCATGATACCGGTGGCTTAGAGTTATTAATTAGGAACCAAGGATCTAAACAGGTTCTTATGGGATTGGACGACCCTTATCCTCTGGGAGAAATGGAAAGTGACAAACAATCCTCTTATCCTGGAAAAATACTAGACTTGGCAATGGAACGTAATATTATTAACCAAAATGATTATGATGCCATTTGGGAGGATAATGTGATACAATGGTTATGTGGTGATGATAAAATCGCAAAGAAAAAGCTAATAAATAGAATTTTAAATTAATTCCAACGTCCCCTCGAGCGCAGTCGAGAGGTTGTTAAATAAGGGCAAAATTAAATTAGGTATCGACTGCGCTCGACCAGACAAAGCATGCATTTTATTCCACAAAAATTAGATGATTATATTGTAAAACATTCAGAAGATGAACCTGAATTATTACAGCAACTCGATAGAGAAACTTACCAAAAAATATTACAACCAAGAATGCTTAGCGGCCATTACCAAGGACGCATATTAAGCATGCTATCGAAACTAATCAATCCTAAAAATATTCTTGAAATAGGGACATATACGGGTTACTCCGCTTTATGTTTAGCTGAAGGCATGCAATCAACTGGGCAATTGCACACTATTGACATCAATGAAGAACTATTTGACTTTCAGCGTAAATATTTTGATAAATCAAATTATAGTAGGCAAATTCATCAACATTTAGGTGATGCCTTGCATATAATCCCAAAGTTAGATATGACCTTTGATCTTGTATTCATCGATGCAGATAAAGAAAATTACACAAATTACTTTCATTGTGTTATTGACAAATTGAATACTGGAGGCATCATTTTGTCTGATAATGTATTATGGAGTGGGAAGGTGATTGAGGCCCTGCAAAAAGATGATACCTCAACAAAAGCATTAATTGAATTCAATGATATTTTAAAAGATAATGAAAGGGTAGAAACTATAATGCTCCCAATACGGGACGGTTTAACTATAAGTCGTAAAAAATAGCACCTATAGTTTTCTCTTTACAGACCCTGTAAAATCCTCTAAACCATCCTTGACCTTTGTAATCTCTTCATTGATGTTTTTGGTAATTTCGGTATCTATGCCATGATGTTCTGCACTTTTTGAGATTTCATGCTTTATATCATTTGTGGCGTCTTTAAGAGTGCGCATCCCTTTACCAAGACCACGGGCTATTTCAGGAATTTTATCCGCACCAAAGACCATAACAACAATAAACAAAATTACGGTTATTTCTGCTCCGCTGATAAATAAAAAAGTTCCCTGTTGTATCACAATACAAATATAGTGAGTAAGTATAAAAAACCGACTTAAAAAAGTTGGTTTTAAGATTTTAATATTAATTATGCATTAATTCTTCCTCTTAAATTTATCAAATTTACTTTGTTTAATCTCTCTTGGCCAAGAATTATTAGAAGTGTCAATATCTGCTGTTTCTAAATTAGGATCTATAATAATCGATTCAAGCTCAACACCAGATGCAATGATTTTTCCAGTTTCCTTATCATTAAACCTCCATATTTCTGCAGGATAAGTGACTCTTTTTTTAGAACCATCTACAAACTTATATTCCACAATTATTGGCATTACCAGACCCCCAGGTTTTTCAAAAACGACATTATAAAAATATTTTGGCTCTCCTATTTCCTTTCGTTCTTCGGCTGTAAAATTATCCATTAAATATTCTTTCAAAGTTGTAGAATTTTCAAGTGGTGTGCCATTTTTAAGATTTTCTGTATAATCCTCACTACCTTCCTCTACAAGAAACACCAAAGGGCCATATTCACTTAACTCTTTTTCTCTATCACTAGCCATTTTTTTGGCCTCTTTATTAGGCACATTAGTCACATACATTTTTTTTACATCACTCACTCCAATATCAACATAATCAGTTGTGTAAAACCAGCCTCTCCAAAACCAATCTAAGTCCATTGCAGATGCATCCTCCATCGTTCTAAAAAAATCTTCGGGCGTTGGATGCTTGAACATCCATCTATTGGAATACTCTTTAAAGGCATAATCAAACAAATCGTGACCCATAATTGTTTCTCTCAAAATATTCAAAGCCGTTGCAGGTTTCCCATAAGCATTATTACCAAATTCATAAACATTTAATCCTTTACTCATTATAGGCGCCAAAAAATCTTGGTCGCCTTCCATATAAGGTATAATCTTAGTAGCTGGTCCTCTTTTAGAAGGAAATACATCGTCCTCTTCAGATAAAGCTTCAGGATACCATTTCCCAAAATCACCTTGGGCAACATACTGTACAAAAGAATTTAACCCTTCATCCATCCACGTCCATTGGCGCTCGTCACTATTTACAATCATTGGAAAATAATTATGACCTACTTCGTGTATAATTACACCTATCATACCATATTTTATTCTATCGCTATAGTTTCCATCTTTATCTGGACGACCAAAATTGAAGCAAATCATAGGATATTCCATTCCCATTGGTGCATGAACCGAAATAGCTTTATGATACGGATAATCAAAAGTCATTCTTGAATACGAAATTAAGGTACTTGCAACAGTTCTTGTTGACCATTGTTCCCATAACGGATTTCCTTCTTTAGAATACAAAGACACAGCCATCACATCTTTTCCACCAACCTTAACTGCCATCATATCCCAAATAAACTTTCTTGATGTTGCAAACCCAAAATCACGAACATTTTCGGCATATAGCTTCCAAGTTTTTGTTGCGCTACTTTTATTCTTTTCAGCAACTTCAGCCTCCTCCTGGGTTACAATCATTACCGGCTTATCGTATGTTTTCTTTGCTTTATCATAACGATTTAACATAGTCTTTGTAAACATCTGTTCCCTATTAGTCAATCGACCAGTTCCATCTAATATATGATCTGCAGGAACTGTAATATTGACTTCAAAATTTCCAAAGGGCAAGGCAAATTCATCACGGCCAAAGAATTGGGCATTTTGCCATCCTTCTACGTCATTATATACTGCCATCCTAGGGTAAAATTGAGCAATGACATAAATCCTATTATCATTTTCAGAAAAATATTCAAATCCAGACCGCTTGGTAGCATCTTCTACAACATGATTATTGATAAAATACCACCATTTTACTGAAAACGAGAACTTATCTCCAGTACTCATTGGTTTTGGTAATTCAACACGCATCATGGTACCATTAATCATGTGCTGTAATGGATTCCCGTTTAAATCGATGACTTGTTCTATATTAAATCCTCTCTTTAGAGTGTTTTCTAAATATGCTACACCAAATTGACCAGGTTTTAGATTAAGACCTCCTTTATTAATAAGTGGTGTTTTAGAATCTGGAGCTCTCATATTCTGATCCAATTGCACCCACAAATACTTTAATTGATCTGGCGAATTATTTGTATATGTTATGGTTTCAAAACCTGATAATTTTGCATTTTCATCATCTAAATACAAATCCATTTTATAATCTGCCTGCTGTTGATAATATGCTGGTCCTGGAGCACCAGAACCCGTTCTAAACATATTAGGCGTTGCAAACTCATCATATAATTGCTTGAACTTATTTATGTTTTGATGTCCAGATTTTCTTTCAGGTTGTTCTTGTCCTTGAGCAAAACTACCTAAAGACAAAAATGTAATTGAAAGTAAGATGTATTTTAATTTTTTCATCATCATAATTTAGTTCCAAATTTTGGTAATGAAAATAGTGAATATTAACAACTTTTAACTTTTCCCATTAAAGTTTAACACTTTACTGTTTTTTTGAGGTATAAGCATGAAGTTCTTCTTTTTTAAATAAATTTTTGTTTTAATGATGTTCTGTTGCTCATCAAATAAATCAAATAGAACTTTATTTGAAATATTAAATGTGTTAATGTTAGAAACATCAACAATTTCAAGATAGCAATACACTATATCTTCCTCATATTCCTTACCAACAAAAACAAGCTGTTTGAGCCTATTATTTATTTTTATTTGAATTTTACCCGATAAATACTTCTGTATGTAGTAATCAATTTGTGTTTCATCTTCCAATTGCTCTAATGTTATATTTTTATCATAGCGTTTGCGAAGTAATGCTTCTAAATCGTCAATAAATATTCTCGTAATTATTTGAACGGATTGTTTTTCTTCAACATACTCTATTTCAGTGACACTGACATAAAACTTGTGCAGATTTACAAATGCCAGCATTGGGAAAATTAGTACTAGAACAAAATATTTGATTAACTTCATGAAAAATAATTAGACCACATAAACACTTTAACAAATATAATGGTTTCCAATAAATCAAATTAAGAAAAACGGTCAACTAATCAATCCTTAATCGCGTCTAAATTATTTTTATACTCAACTATTTTATCCGCTAAAAATTCAAAGACTTCTATATCACTTCTTCCATCACACCTTTGCTTATAATTTTCATCATCGGAACAGAAATAAAAGAAATCTGAGTGCAATGATTCATGCAATGGATATGTTGCGAAAAAATCTTCTGATAACCTAGATTTTATGCTATTAAGCAAGACTTCGTTGGATTCAAGTCTCACCCGCTCTCTTAATTTTTTTGTCCGTCCCGAAATTTTATTCAAAATCTTATTTAGATTAAGCCCAAAACCCAGCCCAATAGCTACATATTTTCCATTATCAGCCTCATAGAGTCGCCGTTCATTTTGAGTTTTTGGGTTACCTGTGTAACCAGGAATCCCTACATCATAAAAATCAATAGGTCGTTCAGCATCAGAATTATTAATATCAGAATTCAAATCGCCCGTAAGTAACTTGCCTACTACAACTTCGTCAAGAATGTTTACATATTCTGAAAGATGCACAAATAAACTCCTGTCTTGAATATTCATTAAATTCACAACGATTGCCTTTAATTTATACTGAACAGAAGAAAACACAATGGTATCAAAAACTTTAGCTTGAATTTTAAACCCTCCTAGCTTATTTGTAGTCGCAAATTTATTTGATGTCTTATTGATGACGTGGATGTTTTCTACATCGGTATCGGCCATTACAACACCATTTAATTCTACTGTTTGGGATTGGACAATACAGACTGAATGTAGAAATACAAAAAAAATAAACAGCTTACTTTTCACTATTTCTTGTAACTACAAATTATTCTTCTAATGGCTACAAAGTGGTTAGTTTTCATGTATCAGAAATTAAATATTGCTTAATAATTGACTTATGTTTAACTATAGACTAAGTCAAATTTAATGCTTAAAGAAAGCCATAACTTATCTTAATTAAATGTCAACGGCATTTAAATTTTTGTTAAATCATATGTTTAACTAAATTTACATTAATTATTACTACACATGAAAAAAATTATTATTGCTAGTACATCGACGGTCCACGGCAGTGGCTTCCTAGAATATCTTTTAGATGATTTGGATGTTCATTTTATAAATGCTGACGAAATTCTATTCGTTCCATATGCAAGACCAGGAGGCATCTCTCATGACGAGTATACAGATAAGGTCAAATTAGTTTTTAATAAGATTAATAAAAAAGTCGTAGGTATTCATGAATTTGAAACGCCTATTGAAGCTCTTAACAATGCCCAAGGCATTTTTATTGGTGGAGGAAATACATTCGTTCTCGTTAACCAACTATATAAAAACAATCTCATTTTGGCACTTCAAGATGTTGTTAATAAAGGAATCCCGTATTTAGGGACAAGTGCTGGCAGCAACATTTGCGGATTAACGCTTAACACAACCAACGACATGCCTATTGTATATCCACCAAGCTTTAAAACTTTAGGACTGGTACCTTTCAATATCAATCCACATTATTTAGATCCAGATCCATCGAGCAAGCATATGGGTGAGACAAGAGAAACAAGAATTCAAGAATTTCATAGATTCAACACACAACCGGTTATTGGTTTAAGGGAAGGTAGTTTTTTACAAATTGAAGGCGAAAAAACAATTCTGAAAGGACCGCTTTCTGCAAGAGTTTTTAAACATAACAAAGCGCCTTACGAAGTAGAAACCAACTCAGACCTAAGTAACTTAAAATAAAAAAGCCTCACAATTTTAGTGAAGCTTTTTTTGAGCGAGAGACCGGGTTCGAACCGGCGACATTCAGCTTGGAAGGCTGACGCTCTACCAACTGAGCTACTCTCGCATTTCCATTGGCAAATATAAATAAAGTATTTATTGATATAAAATAATATCACAAGTTCTTTACAAAATGATATCCTAATATATTAAACCCTTCATTGTAATAAAATTTGTGCGATGGATGATTTTGAACATAGGAATTAAGCTCTACTGCTTCATATCCTTTTTGTTTCACATAATCATAAATCCACTTAAAAAATAGTTTCCCCAAGCCCTTTCCTCTATAATCACCATCTATGTACACATGGTCAACTTCTACACTTCTGCCAGAATAATGTCGGGTGCAAAACCACATACCGCATACACCTATTAAAGCGCTTCTATTAAATATTGCTGCGCACTCATAATTTTGAGTTACCATTTCAGAAAATCGCTGTTTTAACAAAGCATCAGAAAATTTATGGTTTGTGAATTTTTGCATTAACGGAATAATACTTTCAATTTCGTCATGGCGAAGTATTTTAAAGCTATATGGAGTCATTTTTTTTATCTTATTACAATCAAATATAATTCAATTCCTAATTAAAAAGTGACCTTTCTATTGATATTGTGTCAACTATTGTAGAGATATCCCAAATTTTACTTCGAATTAAATTCGCTTAAACTTTTGTATTTTTATTACCATAAAACACTAACCATGAGAAGAGGACGAAGTAAAATAAGATTATTAATTGGTGCAGCCATTGTGCTTTTTGCCGTAGTTAAATATTGTTCTAGTGCTGAGACAAATCCCTATACTGGAAAAAAACAGCATATCACAATCTCTGAAGACCAGGAAATTGCCATAGGACTGCAAAGTGCACCACATATGGCGCAACAGCACGGTGGTTTATATAACAATCAAAAATTTCAAGACTTTGTAGATCAGGTAGGTCAAAAGTTGGTAAAAAATAGTATTGCTCTGGAAACTGGCTATAAATATGATTTTCATTTATTGGCAGACGAAAAAACAATTAACGCCTTTGCGCTTCCCGGTGGGCAAGTTTTTATTACTTACGCCCTGTTTTCTAAATTACAAAATGAACATCAACTTGCGGGTGTTTTAGGTCATGAAATAGGTCATGTATTAGGACGGCACTCAGCAGACCGAATGTCTAAACAAGGTTTAACACAAGGCATATTAAGTGGTGTAGCTGTTGGTCTTGATCCAAGTACAGCACAAGGTGCTGCGGCCATTGCAAATGTTATTAATATGAAATATGGACGTGAAGATGAGCTCGAAAGCGATGACTTAGGAGTTAAATTTATGATTGATGCTGGTTATAATGCCGAAGAAATGATTGGGGTTATGCAAATATTAAAAGTTGCTGCTGGTCCTAACAGAGCACCTGAGTTTCAAAGTACACATCCAGACCCAGAAAATCGCATAGAAAAAATTAAAGAAGCCATTAATAAATATAGAAATTAGTAACGAAATCGATAGAGTATTTTCTTCAAAAATCCTGCTGTATAGCGGGATTTTGTTTTTATCTTTGGTATATATATTTACACCATGAATAAGAAAGTTATCCTAATGATTCTTGATGGTTGGGGAAAATCTCCAGACCCAAATGTATCTGCCATTGACCATGCAAATACACCCTTTATTGATAATCTTTATAAAGAATATCCTAGTGCAATTTTGCGTACCGATGGTTTGCATGTTGGCTTACCTGAAGGACAAATGGGCAATAGTGAAGTAGGCCACATGAACCTTGGAGCTGGACGTATAGTGTATCAAGATTTAGTTAAAGTAAATCTTGCAGTAAAAAACAAAACATTAAACAACGAAACCGTTTTGGTTAATGCTTTTGAATATGCGAAACAGAACAATAAAAGTGTTCATTTTTTAGGATTAATTAGTGATGGTGGCGTGCACTCACATATCAATCATTTACTGGGTTTACTCGATGCTGCTGATGAATATGGCTTAACAAA
>RCNB010000411.1_pt1 | contig 29455 bp, 34 predicted proteins | sample 2041321 | NCBI WGS metagenome assembly RCNB01 (sample SAMN09708232, study PRJNA481090) | Marine sediment metagenome, whole genome shotgun sequencing project. | reverse complement strand
ATTGTTACCATAAAATTCACATTATTATCAACATACTACGATGAATTATGCATTTAAATAAGGTTATGTAGAATGATAAAGACGAATCCAAAAATTTACTTTATTATGGGGGTTTCCGGTTGTGGTAAATCTACAGTTGGGAGTTTATTGGCAAAAGAACTCAAACTACCTTTCTATGATGGAGATGACTATCATTCTAAAACCAATGTAAAAAAAATGGCCTCCGGACAGCCGTTAACCGACAAAGATAGAATGGGTTGGTTATTAAAATTAAATGAATTAGCCCTTACCAGGCGTGAAGAGGGAGCTATTATAGGTTGTTCCGCATTAAAGGAATCCTACAGGCTAATATTGGATGCTAATCTTCAGGAAAATGCAAGGTGGATTTATCTAAGTGGTTCTTTTGAAGATGTAATGAATCGCTTGCACCAAAGAAAAGGTCATTTTATGCCAGCTGAACTTCTTAAGTCCCAGTTTGAAACTCTGGAGACACCTCAAAAAGCCATAAAGGTTTCAATAAATATGCCTCCTGAGGAAATAGTTAACCTAATCTTAGAATTAATATAGTTTTAATAAAAAAGGCATCCACTTTGGGATGCCTAATTGTCTTTAACGTTTATATTTTATTGTGTTTTCACTACAAGCCTGAAACCTTCGCCGTGAATATTCAAAATCTCAACCACGTCATCTCTTTTAAGATACTTACGCAATTTGGCGATATAAACATCCATACTTCTGGATGTAAAATAATTGTCATCACGCCATATCTTAGTCAAAGCCAACTCCCTGGGCATAAGGTCATTCTCATGCAAAGCCAGTAACCTTAATAATTCATTTTCCTTTGGCGAGAGTTTTATTGGCTCTTCATCCTTGTATTTAAGAAACCTTAGCTTAGAATTTAAGTGAAAGTTTCCAATATTAAATTCAAATTGTTTGCTATCAGCCAAGGTATTAGAGGCCTTTCTCTGAAGAATAGCTCTTAATTTCATCAGCAAGACTTCAGAATCAAATGGTTTGTTTAAATAATCGTCAGCACCCGCTTTATAACCTTTAAGAACGTCTTCTTTCATAGTTTTGGCTGTAAGAAAAACGATTGGAACGTTCTCATTCTTCTCCCGAATTTCCCTTGCCAGGGTAAACCCGTCCTTATAAGGCATCATCACATCCAATATACAGACGTCATAATTGTCTTTTTTAAACTTCTCAAAACCTTCCATTCCGTTTTTTGCCAAAGTAACATCAAAATCGTTCATGGATAGGTAGTCCTTTAACACGATTCCAAAGTTAGGATCGTCTTCGACTAAAAGTATTTTTTTGTTTTCTGTTTCCATATATTTTTATATTAATGGTAGTTTAATATAGAAGCTACTTCCTTTATCTTTTTCACTTTCTGCATAAACTTCCCCTTGGTGATCTTCTACTATTTTTTTTACATAAGCCAATCCCAGCCCATGCCCTTTAACATTATGTATATCTCCGGTGTGTTCTCTATAAAATTTTTCAAATACTTTTTTCAACACCGCTTTACTCATTCCTGCACCCTGGTCTTGTATCTTAATGACAATATAATTATTGGCAATCTCCGTAAAGACATCAATTTTAGGTGCCTCTGGTGAATATTTCACAGCATTATCCAAAATGTTTACAATCACATTTCCAAAATGCATCTCATTTGCCAACACTTCGGATCTTCCAGCATCTAAATTGGTATGAATATATCCTCCCTTATCCATTACAATAAGTTGAACATGAGTAATTGCTTTTTTAATAATGTCGTGAACATCTACACTGTCCTTACTTATATCCAATTGGTTTTTTTCTAGTTTGGAGATCCTAAGAACATTTTCAACCTGAGCATGCATTCTTTTGTTCTCTTCCTTTATCATTTGCAAATACCGTTGTACCTTTTCCTGATCTCCAATAATTTTTGGATTTCTGATTGCTTCAACCGCCAAGTTTATTGTAGCAATGGGTGTTTTAAACTCATGAGTCATATTATTTATAAAATCTGACTTTATTTCTGAGATCTGCTTTTGTTTTATTAACTGATAAATTGCTCCCGAATATGCCACAACTATAATAAGTGTGAAAACCAAAGATAAAATCGCCATTCCCAGAATAGATTGCAGTAAGAACTTTTTCTTTTTAGGGAAAGATAACAAGAGCGTAAAATTACTCATTCCTTCACTGTTCTTGAAAAATGGAGCTTTATAAACTGTCTTACCTCCCAATTTGAATCTTTTAGACTTTACTTTAGTAGGTAGACCCTTGCTATATACTCCATATTCATATTCAATATCCATACCCCGGTTTTCCAACTCACGGTCCAGTAATAATTCTATCTCTTGTTTTGAAACGCGTTTATGAATCGGTACTTTTTCTGCATATTCCCTATAGACATCGTCAAAAATTGCCTTGTCTATGGATGATAAGCCACCTACTTTCTCCAATTTTTGTACGGGATTTAGTTTATAGCTTTTACCATCCAGTCCAAAATCCTCCTTATAAACTGTTTTAGTGCGTTTACTGGTGTAATTTCTTATTGTTGTGGTATCGTTGCCATTGCTATTGTCAAAGAACGTAGAGGCGATATTATAATCCTCTTCCAAAATTCCATGCGAGTAAAATAGAATCTCGTTAGAATTTAAATCGCGATCAATAAAAAATATGTTACTCAAATGGGAGCTTTTAAACTCTCCTACACTATCCTTAAGATTTAAAAATCTCTCAGAATAGTCGTCCATTTCACGGTCTTCTATTTTGTCCGTTACTTTATTAAGAACTTCAGAAACTGCATTTGAAAATTGTTCTTCTTTATCTTCAACAGAACTTTTTATCCAATACAATTGCACAGAGATAATCCCAATAAGAGAGAGGCTCATTAAAATGACCATGCTAACAAATAATCTCTTATTCATCTATTTGGTAAATTTAAAAATTTAACATTTAGTGGATCGCCTGTTTAACCTAACCTTAACAAAAATGTTAAAAAAGCTGTTAGACCACTATTTTTAGTAAGTTGGCGGTGAATCTGTTCAACTTGTAATTTGGTCTGATCTAAGTCTATATTTTCGATAATATAATCCGATAAAGGAATCTTTTTAGAATCGTCCCATTGATTCTCCATTCGGGCCAAGATCTCTTCCTTTGAACCATTATCTCTTGCTATAATTCTTTCTAAACGCACGTCTTTTGGTGCCTTTACAAGTATTATCTTATCAAAATTATTATAGGAACCGTTTTCAAAAAGTATTGCTGCCTCCTGGATCACATATGGAGTTTTTTTCTTTTTTACCCACCCAATAAAATCGTTTCTAACAGCTGGATGAACAATTGCATTAAGCTTCTGAAGTAATTGCTTATCACTAAAAACCCTTTCAGCTATGTATTTTTTGTTTAACCTTTCCAATACATATGAATCTTTTCCTAAAAGATCGATAACGGCAGTTCGAATCTCTTTAGAATTTTTCATTAGCTTTTTGCCTCTCAAATCAGAATTATAAACAGGGACACCCAATTCTTTAAACAGTTTGGCTACTGTTGTTTTTCCACTGCCAATACCACCGGTTAATCCTATAATCTTCATTGACGTTTCAAGATAAATTCCACTTCATTCTTCATTAGTTGAACACTGTACACATCGTCGGGTTTTTCAATAAGGCTTACTTGCAGATTTTGATTTTCACCTCTTTGATCCTGAAAATTAGCCACAACTTTAAACTCTACAGGGCTAATATCTTTTAATCGATCAATTCTGGCTTTACAAAGTACCGCAATTGTGTTGGGAAAAGTTTTTATCTGAGTTCCCTCCGGGAGATTAATAACCTCCACTGGAATTTCTATTAATTTTTCAGAGAACCGAAAAACATTCCCGGAGATTTTTACCTTTTTTTCGGAAAGCACCAAATTCTTTAGCTCTTCCGGCAAAACCAAATCAACTACTATGGAAAAATCCTCAGTAATTTCATTGAGTTCAACCTCCGATGTGGAAACTGAATTTACTAAATCCAACTCCTTTTTTGGTCCCGATATTGAAATTAGTGAAGGCTCTAACTTTAATTTGCCGTCTACAAGATAATTCTGGGCCGGGTTTAAGCTAATATTTGGAGAGATGGGAACTTTTTTTAATTCAACCTTGTAGAAATCTAAAAACAGCGTATCCCTATCTACTTCTAAAAGGGTTATGGAACCTGATAATTGACTCTCTATCTGTTTCCTGAAATCAAGTTGGGTAACGTAAAATTTTGATTGATCATTAGCCATATTAGACAGATCAATCTCAATTTTTTTAGGATTATAATTAAATCCTAAGAACTGAAACCCGCTGGCTCTAAGTCTTACATCAACATTTTTCAAAGAGTTATCAGCTAAAAGGAGACTGTCAGGTACGTTGATATACTCCAGGTCAAAAGTAGTACGGTCAACATAGGTCTCAGATAACCTGCTTACAAGCCAGGCAAGGAAAGAGCACAAAAGGAAGATTAAAAATATATTTATCTTTCTTTTATCATTACTCCTTTTGACTTCTTTTTGCTCCATTAAATTTATTTAAAAAACAATTCGGGAAAAAGTTCCTGTGGTTTACTTTTGCTAAAATTGACTAAGATTACTGATTTTAGAAAACCATATCCATAACCAAGAAACTGAATCATAACAGCAATAATAGCTAAAAAAGCAACTACAAGGTTTTTATTCTTTATTAAGGCATCTAAAAAAATAAACGCAAAATACGCAGCATAAAGTATAATGGGCCATAGATATCTTCCCGACCCAATGAATAGAGCACCTAGTGAAATTATAAACCCTATACAGAAAATGGAGGGAAACCAGTAGAATATTCTGGAAGAACCCGGATGCCAGTTATTAAGAATAGGACGAACCATACCAAACTTTTTAACCTGTATAAAGAATTTATTGAAACTTATTCTTCTCTTATGGTAAACAAAAGCCTCACTAATTAATTTGGTTTCATACCCTTTTTTCCATAAACGCATACTTAGGTCCGGGTCCTCTCCCGGATGTATATTTCCAAAGCCTCCCGAGTCTTCAAAAGCCTTTTTGGAAATCCCCATATTAAAACTTCTTGGCTGAAATTTATCGACAGTTTTATTATTTCCTCTGATACCTCCAGTGGTAAAAATAGAAGTCATGGCATAATTTATCGCCTTTTGAACATTTGAGAATGACTGATGCGCGGCATCTGGTCCACCAAAACAATCTACGTATTTGTTGTTTAAGCTAACTGCGACCTTTTCGAGATAATCGACAGGAATTACGCAATCTGAATCCAATATTATAAAATAATTCCCTTTAGCGCGCTGCATACCGAAATTTCTGGTATGCCCAGGACCTGTATTCTCTTTGAAAAGATAAGTAATATTTAATGTTCCTTTATAATCATCAATTACAGTTTTAGATGTGGTAACAGAGCCGTCTTCAACAATGACTATTTCATATGATTTATCATAGGACTGATGCAATAGACTCTCCAGCAGTTCGCGAATTTCATCGGGTCTGTTAAATACAGGAATGATTAAAGAAAAAGAAAGTTTCATATCTCAATTAGAGTATACATAAAAGCCATCCTGTACTGGGATGGCTTTCTAATTTTTTAGATACTGTTATTCAGTAAAATGCTCAATTACCTCATGGCTTACACCAGTATTTGAAAAACCACCATCATGAAACAAATTCTGCATCGTAACTTTTCTTGTAAGATCTGAAAAGAGAGATACGGTATAATCTGCACAATCCTGAGCGGTTGCATTACCTAAGGGAGACATCTTTTCTGCATAATTAATAAAGCCATTAAAACCTTTTACACCCTGTCCGGCAGTAGTTGGTGTTGGAGATTGAGAAATTGTATTTACTCTTACCTTTTTCTCTATACCAAAAAAGTAGCCAAAACTTCTGGCCACAGATTCAAGATAAGCTTTGTTGTCTGCCATATCATTATAATCTGGAAATGTACGTTGCGAAGCCATATAGGTTAATGCTACTATACTTCCCCATGAATTCATTGCGTCTGCTTTGTATAAACTTTGCATAACCTTATGGAATGAAAGAGCAGAAACATCCCATCCTTTAGTTGTAAAATCATATTTTTCATCGGTATATAAACGACCTTTACGGACATTAACCGACATTCCAATTGAATGTAAAACAAAATCCAGTTTTCCCCCCAAAATTTCCATGGATTTTGCAATCAAATTATTCAAGTCATCTTCATTGGTAGCATCAGCGGGGAATATTTGTGAACCAGTTTTCTCTGCCAGGACATTAATCTGACCCATCCTCATGGCAATAGGAGCATTTGTAAGAACAAAAGTACCGCCCTCTTCATGTACACGTTCAGCGGTTTTCCACGCAATTGAATTTTCATCGAGTGCCCCAAAAATAATTCCCTTCTTCCCTTTTAATAAATTATATGCCATTTTTAAAATGCTTTGGATTAATTTGAAGTCAAAGATATCTAAAAAAGTAGAAACTAAACTGCTCCTATAGGATATTTGAAACATACTTAGAAGGGGAGAAATAAATTAAAGACCTTTTTACCCTTTTTAATTTAAAAGCTCCCGGGCATGGGCCAGAGCGGAATCGGACAGGCTCTTGCCCCCAAGCATTTCCGCCAATTCGAAAACTCTTTCATCCTCCAGCAATTCTTTCATTTGTGTTTGAGTACTATCGCCCTTATCTATTTTATATACTTTAAAATGATGATCCCCTTTGGAAGCAATTTGAGGAAGATGCGTTATAGAAAAAACCTGCATATTCTGGCTCATTTGTTGCATAATATCACCCATTCTGTTTGATATTTCACCGGAAACACCACTATCTATCTCATCAAACATTAAGGTCGGTAATTGTTCGAAACGGGCAAGTATTGATTTTATTACAAGCATAATACGAGAGAGTTCTCCTCCGGAAGCAACCTTTTTTAAAGTATTATAATCTGATCCTTTATTCGCGGAAAATAAAAACATTAGCGTATCAACACCGTTAGTTTTATAATCTTGAGTTGGAATAACTTCAATCTTAAAAGTAGCATTTGGTAATCCCAGGGAGTGCAAAGAATGTTCAAGTTTTTCCTTTATTTCCGGAATTACAGCCTTACGGCGTGCAGATAACAAATTAGCTTCTTTATCCAACTCCTTCTTTAGTGCCTCAAGTAAATTCCTTTTGTCTTCAATTTCTTCTTCAAGATTTTGTGTGGCACTAACCTTATTTGTAAGTGTTTCTTTTAAAACAATTAATTGAGAGACATTAGATACATCATGTTTTCTCTGCAGGTCGTATATGATCTGTAATTTTGTATTAATTTCTTCAAGTTTCCCCGGATCGGGTTCAATAGATTCCTGAAGAATTTGTATTTCTTCGGCTATGTCTTTTAATTCAATAAAAACAGAATCAATTCGTTCCTTAAGATTTGCAAACTTGTTTCCTATGACGGATAGCTTTCCTGATATCAGTTTAAGTTCCTGAAGCAAACTTACAATACCCATTTGTTCATCCCTCAACAGGTGATTTCCCTTGGATAGATTTTCAAGAACGGTCTCAACATTATTTAATTGTTGGAATTGATCTTCCAGTTTTTCCTGAAGCCCTTCTTCAAGATATATGGCATCCAATTCAGTTAACAAGAAAGTGTTGTAATCATGCTCTTTAATAGCATTTTTTTGAAATTCAATGAGCTCATCAAATTCTTGTAAAGTAGTTTTATATTTTGCTAGTTTATTATTGTATGCATTCAGGACCTTTGTATTATCTGCAAAAGCATCAATTAATTTTAACTGAAAATCGTGCTCAGTCAACTGCAATGTCTGGTGCTGTGAATGAATATCAACAAGTCGTTTGCCTAGTTGCGTCAATATATCCAGTGTAAGGGGAGAGTCATTTACAAATGCTCTGGATTTACCACTGGGATGAATTTCTCTACGTACAATAGTATTGGAGTCATACTCCAGATCATGCTCTTTAAAAAATGATTCTAAATCATAATTTTTGATATCAAAAACAGCTTCTATTACACATCTGTTGTCTTTATCTTTTAGAGAAGACATGTCTGCGCGTTTTCCTAAAACCAGGGAAAGGCCTCCTAAAAGAATTGACTTGCCAGCACCTGTTTCACCCGTAATAGTAGTAAATCCCCCAGTGAAGTTTACATTGAGGTTATCAATTAATGCATAATTTTTTATAGACAGATTTATCAGCACAGTACTATTATATAATATGGTCTGTAAAGATAAATTATTATTGGAATGAAAGTGAAGTGGTTAATATGTTATTTCATCCCAAGTTGTGGAATAAAATGGAGCTACTTTATTTAATGTCTCTTTTAGGGCAACAATATCTACTTTAGGCCCATCAGAAAAGATGTCTTGTATTTCGTCAGATTTGGCATCAAAGAAGGTTTGTATTAAGAATGCATTAGGCCTTCTTTGAGTTAAAGTCTCAAACAACCTCATAGACCCTGCTATCACTTGCTTACCAGTGCTATTGTTATCTCCTAAAATATCCAAACCCTTTCGGTGATAATTGTACATGGCAATTCTATATTCTCTAAAAGTATTTGACAGAAGGTTATCAACCAACTCAAATCGAGTCCTATTATCTGAAGCCGTTTGCCTCCAGCCCGAAAAATTACTGCCCTGAGCCTGGGTCACAATTTGCTGAGCCTCTTTGTAAAACTCCGTACCACCTTCCAGGGCAAAAGTATCTGCATCGAGTCCAAGCATTATATAAACATAATAGGAGATAACTCCAACCAAATTAGAATCAAAAACATTCGGGTTATAAACCAAAGGTTGAAACTCTATATACTGAAAATTGAACTGATTGTCCTTATAATTAAAAATGGGGCTTTCGTAAGAGGTATTAAATACGGGACGAGAAGACTGAATCTGAATATTTGCACTAAATCTGTCAGACGCGAAGTCCGTTACTGTAATAAACATCCTGGCATTAACCCTCTCATTCTCCTTGTAAATCCTATTTGTCCATTGGCTTTTATTAACAAAATCATTCAATGCACGCTCTAAAGTCCCAAATATTTGCCTATTTGTCTGGTTTACCTGATCCGCATTAACCGTTATGGTACAATTAAGTTCCTGGGCACTAATGTAATTAGCAAAAAGAAGGCTAAATAAGACAATTAAAAAATTACGCATGACCCCTACTGATGATTTCGTTCCATATGTCTAAGGCAACTTCAGCCTTATTCTTAACTTCAAACGTTTTTATCTCTAAATTCTTATCTATAAATGTTATTTTGTTTGTTGTTTTTCCGAACCCTGCATCTTTGTCATTAAGTGAATTCAAAACAATAGCATCCAAATTCTTTTTTCGTAATTTCTTTTTGGCATTCTCAAGCTCGTTTTCAGTCTCCAATGCAAAGCCCACTAAATATTGATCCTTCTTCTTATCTCCCATTGATAATAGAATATCTTTATTTTTAACAAAATCAATTTGAAGGGTTTCAGATTCTTTTTTTATTTTTTGTTCATACACCCGACTTGGCCTGTAATCAGAAACGGCAGCGGCACTTATAGCAATGTTGCATTCATTATAATACTTATGAACGGCATTAAACATTTCCTGAGCAGATACTACCCTTACTATTTCAATGGACGGATTATTTGTTGTTAAGTTTGAAGGTCCTGAGACCAATACAATTTCTCCCCCAAGTTTGGCAGCTGCATTTGCCAATTCAAACCCCATAAGGCCAGAGGAATGATTGCCAACGAAACGCACAGGGTCTATGGCTTCATATGTGGGTCCGGCTGTAATCAATATTTTTTTTCCTTTTAGCGGCAAGTTACTGGAAAGATATTCCTGCATAAACTGCACGATATCTTCCGGTTCTGCCATTCGTCCTTCACCAAATAATCCACTTGCTAATTCACCTTTTCTGGCTGGAATCATGATATTGCCAAAAGTCTGTAATTTTTTAAGACTCGCTTTTGTCGTTGGATGTTTATACATATCAAGATCCATCGCCGGGGCAAAGAATACCGGGCATTTAGCGGATAGGTAAGTAGCCAGTAATAAATTATCACAAGTACCACTTGCCATTTTGCTCAGGGTATTGGCTGTAGTCGGAGCAATAAGCATTAAATCAGCCCATAGGCCAAGATCTACGTGATTGTTCCAATCCACGCTCTCTTCTTCTTCTTTGATAAAACTGGTAAGTACAGGATTCTTTGATAAGGTAGCTAAGGTAAGAGGCGTAACAAATGAAAGAGCGCTTTCAGTTAAGATAACCTTAACTTCAGCGCCTGCTTTGATAAATAATCTAACCAGAAAAGTGGTTTTGTAAGCAGCGATACCCCCGGTAATACCTAAAAGGATTTTTTTGCCGCCTAACATATTACTGCTCGTCTTTCTCTGTATTCCTATGGTAAATTTTATCTTCCAACCATTCCATTACTGCCAAAGCATGTGGTTTGGGAAGTTTTTCATAAAATTTTGAAACTTCAATTTGCTCCTTATTTTCAAATACCTCCTCAAGGCTATCGCTATATGTGGCAAATTCTTCTAGTTTTTCCAGAAGTTCCTTTTTAATTTCAGAATTGATCTGGATCGCTCTTTTGGCAGTTATTGATATAGCCTCATAAATATTATCTGTCTTATCATCAAACTCATTTCTGTTGATGGTAACAGTTGAAACCGGGGCTTTGGAATTCTTCAAATCGTTCATATTCATTTTGTAAGGTTTTTTTGTTCGGAATAATCGTTTAATTGCTCATCTACTTTTTCAATCAAATCATTGGCAACTTCCGCATATTTAGTTTCTGGGAAGTATTTGAACAAATTATTATATGCCATTTTAGCTTCCTCCAGACGCTCTTTTTTGCGATTCTCTGTACTGTTTAAGGCTATATTCGTAGTTGCCTGAATTTTCAGATAAAGCGCTTCCTCGTGATAAATTGATCCGGGGTTATCCGAAATAAAATTATCTAAGGATGCAATGGCGGAAACACTATAGTCTAATATATATGACTTTCCAAGTTTTGTAAATTGTTTAGCAACTTCAAAAGCTTTCCGTTCTTTCTTAGTTGTTAATTCCTTTGCCATAATATTTGCCTCTGCGAAGAACTCAGATTCAGGGTAAAGATTAATAAACAACTGCAATTTGATTAAGGCCTTGTCCGTATCAGTCTGGTCTACAGAATACCTGGGTGAAAGCATATAATAACTTTTCGCTCCAAGAAATGCCGCTTCAGAGGCCTTATCACTTTTAGGATAGGACTTCAAAAAACGTTCAAACTGATAACCGGAAAAATTGTAATCCTTAATTTCAAAGTAACTGTTGGCAAAAAAGAACATTACTCGCTCTCCTTGTGGTTTACCCACATATCCCGGAGCAATTTGTTCTAATAAGCGATTGGCCTTTTTAAAATCCCCTTCTTTATATAGCTTTTCTGCAAGTTCATACTTTGCTTTTGTATTAGGCTTTTTTAATACCTTCTGGTATTCACCACATGAATTTAAGACAAATGTGACAATGAGTAAGAAGAAAAGATATTTAGTTCTAAAAAACATTTTGCAAAATTAGGGATAATTGGCGGAATAAAAAACATTAATTAAGCACTAAGATAGTACCAGTAAGGGCGTTAAAAATGGATTTTAATGAAGTTTTAACCCAAATTTAGCTTTTTCAATTCTACTGTAATACGGCAAATTGCGCTTTCGAGAAAAAATTCGACCATTAAACCTAAGCTCTGATTTTTGTAAAAGTCCTCATAAATTCATTTATATCCCCTTTAAGTTCTGAGGATGCTTCAACCAACGGTAAACGCACTGCTGGGCCGCAAATTCCTTGAACTTCCAAAATCGATTTTATTCCTGCGGGATTTCCCTCCTGGAAAATTAATTTCATTGCCTCCTTCATCGCATTGTGCAAGGCATAAGCTTCTTCTGTCTTACCTTGTAATCCCAACCTTATCATTTTGGAAAATTCATTTGGCAGACCTTGTCCTAAAACAGAAATGACCCCTACCCCACCTTCTATAACGGTTGGTAATGCTGTAAAATCATCCCCTGAAATGACCAAAAAATCTGAGGGTAATTTATTTATCAAACTTCTCATCTGAGCCATATCGCCCGAAGCTTCTTTTATTCCAACAATATTAGAACAATCATTTACAAGTCTGAGAACCGTATCCGGTTCAATATTACTTCCGGTTCTTCCAGGCACATTGTATAAAATGAGAGGCTTTTCAGAGGCTTGTGCCAAAGTTTTATAATGGCGGTAAATTCCCTCCTGAGTAGGTTTATTGTAGTAAGGTGACACGGATAAGACCGCTGCAAAATCCTTAAGATTGGTTTTAAGTAATTCCTCGGTTAAAAGTTGTGTATTATTGCCTCCTATGCCAACAACAAGAGGAAGTCTTCCAGCGTTTTCTTCAACTACCACGTCAATTACCAATTGTTTTTCAGAACTGGTAAGTGTTGCAGATTCTCCGGTGGTACCTAATACAACGAGGTAATCAATATTTCCTTCAATGCAAAAGTTTACGACGCGTTTTAAGGCATCAATATCAATAGATAAATCAAGATTAAAGGGAGTAATCAATGCAACCCCAGTTCCTAATAAATTTTTCATAGTTACTTACATCAAGCATCAATTTCGCCCAAAACCTTAAGATATTTTTTAAGCTCTTTCTTAAAAGTATTAAAGTCTGAGAGCGATGTCTCTAATATTAGATCATTATGCCTTTCGTCTATCTCCGCAAAACCGACATTAATTCTTGCTCTGGTCTTTATGGACATTAACTGGAGCATTAAATTCTCCTGATTATAATAATTCACCAGCATATCGTATTCCCTACTCAAAAACTCCAGGGCATAACTGTTTTCTATGGCCCCATTCCAACCAAGGTCTTTATCTGAAAAAACAGGGGTTGCATAAGGTGAATTCTTATCATAATAATTTTTATACCCAATAATTTTAACCGCATTGGGCCTTAGTTTAAAGTCTTCTACAAATTCATAGAACAATTCCGCTTTATCAAATTTATCGAGATCTACAATAATGGCAATCGACGTAATACCATTTTTGCGTAAAACAGCATCTGGCGGATTTTCAAATTGTTCCTTTAAATATTTTAACCCGGATTTGTGTTTAAATTTCTCTTTAAGTGCCTTTAAAAACATGTACCTTTACCTTTAGGCAAATGTAATTAATATCCAAGCAAGTATGACGCTAAGATAAGAAGGATAATGATTTTAAAAATACAACATTTTGTTATTTTTGTAACAATTACTTGTCTTTATGCCTGCCATGACGCACCGAAAAAGCTTAGTAGAATATCTGGTAAGCAGCTACCAATTACAGATTCTATACATGTTACAGATTCAATAGATATTTTCGTAGCCCCCTATAGAAAGCGCGTTAACGAAGTTTTAGATAGCGCTTTGGCCTATGCTCCTAAGCAAATCACGAAGAAAGATGGTAAATACAATACCTCAGCAGGAAACTTAATGGCTGATATAATACTTAGCGAAGCCAACCCAATTTTTAAATCGAGAACTGGACGTGAAATAGACTTTGTAATTTCAAATCACGGCGGTATTCGAAGCATAATATCTAAAGGAAAGGTAAGTGCTAGAACAGCTTATGAAGTAATGCCATTTGATAATTCAATAGTGGTTGTTGCAATTAAAGGCAAGTCTGTTAGAGATCTTATTTCTTTTCTAATAAACGCAAAAAATCCGCATCCTATGGCAGGCATGCAGATTGTTTTGAATAAAAACGAAACCCTTAAGGATGTGAATATTCAGGGGTTGCCTTTTGATGAAAATAGAACCTATAATGTAGCTACATCAAATTATCTGGTAGATGGAGGTGGCGATATGGAGTTTTTTAGGAATGATCTCAACTCTGTTGATTTAAATTATTTGATTAGGAATGCAATGATTGATTATTTTAAAAAAGTAGATACCCTTACTGCCAAAGTGGACGACCGCTTTATTAAAATTGAAAAGAAATGAAGAGAAGGGACTTTGTAACAAATTCATTTGCCGGTGGCGCCTACGTAGGTATTGGTGGACTTAGCTTGAATAGTTGTGATTTTCAGAATTCAAAACGCATTACTATACTGCATACCAATGATGTGCACAGTCATATAGATCCTTTTCCTAAAGGACATAATTCGTTTCCGAATATGGGCGGTATTGCCAGAAGGGCCACATTGATTCAAAAAATCAGAGAGGAAAGTCCATATACCCTTTTATTAGATGCCGGAGATATTTTCCAGGGTACACCCTATTTTAATTTTTATGGCGGAGAATTAGAATTTAAATTGATGAGCATGCTTAAATATGACGCTGCTACAATTGGAAACCATGACTTTGACAGTGGTATTGAAGGCCTTTTAGCTCAGATGCCATTTGCTAAGTTTAAATTTCTCTCGGCCAATTATGATTTTACCAATACAGTGATGAATGGCTTTATAGAGCCCTTTAATACATTTTTGGTTAATGGAATCAAAATTGGCATATTTGGATTGGGAATAAAACTAGCAGGCCTTGTTGGTAAGGGTCTTTTTAAAGAGACCGTTTATCTTAATCCTATAGAAATTGCTCAGGATATTAGTGTTTTATTAAAGAAAGAAGAACAATGTGATCTGGTTATTTGTTTATCGCATTTGGGTTACTCCTACCAAGATGCTCAGAGGCCTAGTGACTTGAAATTAGCTGCAAAAACAGATAATATTAATCTTATTATAGGCGGACATACACATACATTTTTAGATAAGCCTGTTATTAGACAAAACCGTTTAGATAAATCAGTTTTGGTGAATCAGGTTGGTTGCTATGGAATAAATCTGGGTAGAATCGATTTTTATTTTGATTCTGAAAAGAATATTAAGTCAGAGGGGGTTTCCATTACTGTATGATCCTTATTAAACCGTTATTTTTTAGAATGCCATGAAAGTAAATGGCTTTATATGTGAAGGTCACGGGGTAGCTTCAGGTAAATCTGATAATCAAAGATATCCCAAGGGTACATTAAATCAACAACTCCCATATTTTAAAGAAAGAGGATTGGATCTTTCAACTTACTTTTTAGGTACTATCAATCTTAATATTGCACCTTATCACTATAAAATAGGAAATCCAAAATATTTTTTTGTGGCTATACCCTGGTCTGTTTATATCCCACCAGAAAATTTTTATTTTTTTGATGTTGTTTTCTTTTTCAGAGATATGGAGTACAAAGGATTAATTTATATGCCAGACCCACTTACCAAGGTTGATCATATTCAGGAACTATCAATACTAGAGTTAATTCTGCCAAGAATTTCCGGACTTTCATATGGGATGAACGTTTGTATTGAAATTGTAAATGAACAACTACAATTGTTCAAGTCATAGAGATCTATTGACATCGGAATTATAGATCATCCTGACTGAATCGGTACTTAGCTGTTTATGACATAGTCCACTAATATTCTGAATTCTTCCTGTAGGGTATTATTGGGATAAGGCCTGTTCGCCCTTCTGTACCAATAATCGGCATTGAATTTATCGCCCTCTTTGCGATGCAGATAAGCATGAATCCAATACCCAAGATCTGAGGGTATATCTTGTGCAATATCATGAGATGCATTCCAATCTCCTTTGGCATCGTACCAAAGCGCATGTAAAGGTGATGGCCATAGCTCTGGAGGGTGCTCATTTTGTTGCGTTTTTAAAAATTCTTGGAAACTTTCTGGGATATTCATATTGAGCCTGGATAAATTAAATACTTACTTCGGACATTTTTACCCTTATTTGGTCCTTTTTGATTTGAATTAAAAAACAAATAATCTTTTCTTGGTATAAACAGACAACAATCACTTAAAACTAAACACAATTATTATGAAAAAAAGTTCAATTTCTTATTTATTAATGGCTACTTTCTTACTAGGTGCCGTAGTAATAACTACCGCACAGGAGGCAGACGCCCCCATGTGGGAATCTATTGTATTAACTCCAGATAACACTAAGTTAAAAGTTCTTGGTGAAAATATGAGGGCACACAATCAAAAATACCATAAAGAGGGTCCTTACAAGGCTATCGTTTACCAAATTTCCAGTGGTCCGGATATTGGTAAAATTGTATGGATGATGGGACCATTAAAATTTGCACACATCGATTCCAGACCATCTGAAGGAGGACATGATGAAGACTGGCGAGATAACGTAATGGCATATGTAAAGAAAATGCAACATGGAGAATATTGGAAAGGTGATGTTAAACTGTCTAATACAGATATGTTAACTGATGATCCTTCACTCTACCCCATTCAATTCATCAGATATTGGGAAGTTAATCTTGAGCACTCTCATAACGCGGAAGGTATGTTAACTATTATTAGCAAAACTATAAAAGCTATGGAAGGTAATAATGCATGGGGTGTTTATTATAACCAATTTAGGCAAGGAACAAGAATCGGCCGGCATATTGCCACCGTCGGATTTTATAAAAATTGGGCAGAGTTAGATGAAGCGCCTACATTTAAGAAAACCTTTTTAAAAGTTCATGGTGAGGATTCATGGGACGCCTTTGTTCGAAACATGGATCAGGTAATGGATAATAGCTGGGATGAAATATGGGTATACGATAAAGAGCTAAGTGGAAACTAATATTCTGTAAAACACACTTTTTAAACCCTCTTTTTCCTTTAGAAAGAGGGTTTTTAATTAATCATTCCCAAAAAATCGTCTTCTGAAATCATTGGAATCCCCAATTTATCTGCCTTCTCTTTTTTACTGGGACCCATTTTGGCACCCGCCACCACATAAGAAGTCTTTGAGGAAATGGAAGAACTTACTTTACCCCCGTTATCTTCAATATTCTTTTTCAATTCAGTTCGGCTTACTTTTTCAAATACCCCGGAGACCACAAAGGTCTGACCCTTAAGTTTTTCAGTTTGCCCATATAGTTGCTCATCAGTAAGTGAAAACTGGAGACCATACTCCTTAAGTCGGTTTATGATATCTCTGTTCTTTTCCTCACTAAAGAAATTCACCGTGCTTTCTGCAATTCTCTCTCCAATTTCATCCACCATTTCCAACTCATTAGTTGTGGCAACCATTAATGCATCTATATTCTTATAAGCCTTGGCCAATTTCTTAGCTACAGTTTCCCCAACATATCGTATGCCAAGTCCAAATAACAGGCGTTCAAAAGGAATATTAACAGATGCCGCTACACCATTAATCAAATTTTCAGCAGACTTTTCTGCCATGCGCTCCAAAGGCATTATCTGTTCTTTAGTAAGTATATACAAATCAGCATAATTATTTATCAAGCCCTCTTTATATAGCAATTCTACTGTTTCACTTCCCAAACCTTCAATATCCAGGGCTTTTCTGGAAATGAAATGTTGAATTCTCCCCGTTATCTGCGGGGGACATCCGCTTTCATTAGGGCAAAAATGCTGGGCCTCCCCTGCTTTTCTAATCAACTCCGTATCACATTCAGGACATTTTGTAATATAATGGGTGGGTATAGAGTTGGCACGGCGTTTTGACAAATCGACACTCACAATCTTAGGGATAATTTCACCTCCTTTTTCTACAAGCACTGTATCCCCTTCACGGATATCAAGCTTGGCTATTTGATCGGCATTGTGTAATGAAGCTCTTTTAACCGTGGTTCCTGCCAAGAGAACCGGTTGTAAATTTGCTACAGGTGTAATAGCCCCGGTTCTGCCTACCTGATAGCTAATTTCATTAAGAATTGTAACTGCCTGTTCTGACTTAAATTTATAAGCCAGAGCCCACCTGGGCGACTTTGCTGTGTAACCTAGTTCTTCCTGTTGTTGAAGGTTGTTAACTTTTACAACCACACCATCGGTTTCATAAGGAAGACTGTGGCGCTCAATGTCCCAATACTCCAAAAACTCCATCACTTCTCCAGTAGTTTTACAAAGCTTGGCCGCAGAAGGAACTTTAAAACCCCATTCACATGCTTTTAGAAGCATTTCAAATTGGGATGAAAAATTTAGGTTACTTCCGGTAATTCCGTAAAGAAGGCATTCCAAAGGTCTTTCCGCTACCAGTGAACTGTCTTGCAATTTAAGGCTTCCGGCTGCAGTGTTCCGGGGATTCATATAAGGATCCTCCCCATTATTGATGCGCTCTTTATTCATTTTAGCGAAACCATCTATTGGTAGTACAATTTCACCCCGAATATCAAATTTAGATGGGAAATCTCCCCGAAGTCTTAGAGGGACAGATTTTATGGTTCTTATGTTTGCAGTTACGTCATCGCCCTGAAATCCATCACCTCTTGTAACCCCTCTGACAAGTTTCCCATTTTCATAAGTTAGGCTAATTGAGGCACCATCATATTTTAGTTCACAAGTAAAGCTAACTGTGGAATCTCCCAAAATGCGCAATACCCGCTTTTCCCAATCCAATAACTCTTCTTTGGAATAAGAGTTGTCCAATGAATACATCCTGTGCTCATGAACTACCGTCTCAAAATTCTTAGTGACTGTACCTCCTACACGCATAGTCGGGGAAGTTGCATCCCTAAAATCAGGATACTGTTCCTCTAATGCCTGTAACTCCTTTAATTTCATATCGAATTCATAATCCGAAATAGTTGGACTGGTGAGGACATAATACTTATGGTTGTGCTCGCGTAATTCCCCGCGTAAGGCTTCTATTTTTTCCTTGATAGTCATTAAAGCTGTTCTTTATTTATCCATTTGGGCACATATTGAGGGCGATAATGCATCATCTTAGCCAATAAACCGTTAATTGAATGGTCTATAAGTATCATATCATAGTTTTCCTGTTTAACAAATCCTTGATCAACCATTGTTTTCAGCATCCTCATTAAATCGTTGTAAAATCCGTTAATATTTAGAATACCGATAGGTTTGTGATGTAACCCCAATTGAGCCCAAGTTAGCATTTCAAAAAATTCCTCCAAAGTACCATAACCTCCGGGTAGCATGATTACACCTTCGGACATTTCATGCATTTTGAGTTTACGCTCATGCATGTTTTCTGTTACGATCAATTTTGTCAGACCAGTATGAAATACTTCTTTGAGCTTGAGGAAATCCGGTATAATTCCAACAACGATTCCTGAATGGTCCAGTGCACCCTGCGCCAACTTACCCATTACTCCAATTCTGGCTGCTCCATAAACGAGTTGAATAGATCGTTCTGCCATTTCCCTACCCAAGGAATAAGCTTTATCCAATATAAGAGGGTCTTTTCCTTCACTACTACCACAAAAGACAACAATACTATTCATTTCCTAAATGTTCTCTGGACTTTAAAAATATTAAAAAAGACAATTAAAACGCATTTTGAATTTATCCAGGTTGCGTAGCTTTAATCATTCTGTCGTTTCCAAAGATATCTCTTCTAAACTCAATTTCAGCAAAACCGAATTCCTCCAAAAGTTCTTTTACCGCTTCCCCTAAATATTGATTTATTTCCAAATAAAGAACACCTTTGGGAGTTAAGCTATTTTTTGCCAGTTTGGCTATAGGCCTATAGAAAAGTAACGGGTCCTTGTCAGGAACAAACAATGCCAGATAAGGCTCATTTTTAAGGACATTATTATGCATTTGGTCTTTCTCCATTTCCCTAACATATGGAGGATTAGAAACTATAATGTCATAGTTTTCCTTTAAGGAGGTAATCTTTAAAATATCGGCCTGAATAAATTCAATATCCACATCATTCTTTAAGGCATTTTTTTCGGCTACTTCGAGCGCAGATTTGGAAATATCCATTGCTGTGGCCTTTAGATTTGGCTTTAGTTTGGAAAGAGAAATTGCAATGCAACCACTTCCAGTTCCAATATCAATAATCTTAAGATTATCATCCAAATTTTCAATATCTTCAAGGACCCAGTTTACCAATTCTTCAGTTTCCGGTCTTGGTATAAGTACAGACTCATTTACCATAATTTTCAAGTCCATAAAAGTAGTCTCTCCCAAAACATACTGAATAGGTTGTTCATTCTTTAGTTTAGACAAACCTTCAAACATATATTGTTCTTCGTCTTTAGTAATAACAATCCCCGGATCTATTGCCAGAATAAATTGCTCCAAACCTAAAAAGTGTTCTATCATTAAATAAAACATACTGTCCACTTCCTCTTTGGGATAGTTTTCATCCAATTCCTTGTGATATATGTCTTTGATCTCCTTTAACAACATTTCTTAGAGTACTATGTTCTTCCAAAAATAACGGTCCGAAAATCAGCTGTTTCCTGAATTCCTATTGCATCCCTATTCTTCAGGAATATCCTACTTTTGCAAGGTGAAGATACATGAAAAATATATGCGTCGTTGCATTGAATTAGGCAAAAAAGCCCTGGGCTCTTCCTCTCCAAACCCAATGGTTGGAAGCCTAATAACCCATCAAGATAAAATAATAGGAGAAGGATTCACCAGTCAATATGGCGGACCACATGCAGAAGTGAATGCAATAAATTCTGTTGTCGACAAATCTCTTTTAAAAGAAGCTACACTTTATGTTACCCTGGAGCCCTGCTCCCATTATGGAAAAACTCCACCCTGTGCAGATCTTATAATCAAAAATAACTTGCAAAAAGTGATTATAGGCATTCAGGATCCTAATAAAAAGGTATCTGGCCGTGGAATAAAAAAGCTTAAGGATGCCGGATGTGAAGTATTACCAGGAGTATTAGAAGACGAGTGCAGGAAGCATCACAAGCGTTTTTTGACCTATCATGAAGAACACAGGCCATTTATTATTTTGAAATGGGCAGAGACCAAAGATGGATTTATTGCTCCAAAAGCGAAAATGCGCAAATCCAACCCAGAACCTTATTGGATTAGTAATTCCTATGCGAGGCAACGTGTACATCAATGGAGGAGTGAAGAACAGGCTATATTGGTAGGGACAAATACCGCTTTAGAAGATAATCCTAGATTAGATGTTCGTTGTTGGAAAGGAACCTCCCCTATTCGAATAATTATTGACAAAACGCTAAAACTACCAATAGATCTTCATATTTATGACAATTCTACCCAAACCATAATTCTAACTCAGGTTGAGGATAAAACGAAGTTTCAGAAAGGTTTGCAATATGAAATCATTGATTTTGAGAAGAATCTGGCCGAAGAAACATGCAGGATACTGTTTCAAAAAAATATAGCCAGTGTTCTAATTGAAGGAGGTGCTCTTACCTTAGCTACTTTTATCAATGCCGGACTATGGGATAAAGCGAGAATAATTACCGGAGATATAATTTTTGGTGCCGGTACAAAAGCACCACATATTGAAGGCAAACAGGTTGATATAGAAATCATGGGTAATAATACCATAAAAACACTCTTACATGATTGAGAATATCATCTTTGATTTTGGAGATGTCTTCATAAACCTGGACAAACAAGCCACAGCAAGAGAAATGCAGGTATATGGATTTAAAAATCTTAGCCCTGACCTGGAAGCATTGTTTATAGATTATGAAAAAGGATTGATAACGACTGAGCATTTTCTTAATCAAACCAATAATTTGTTTCCCAAAGCAAGCAGATTGGATTTAATTCACGCCTGGAATTCTATAATTCTTGATTTTCCAGAACAACGATTAAAGTTTATAGAAAAATTGGCTAAGGAGAAAGATTATCGTCTTTTCCTGTTAAGTAATACGAATGAATTGCATATAGAATTTGTAAAGCAGAGAATGGGTAAAGAAAAGTATGGACGGTTTAAAAACTGCTTTGAAAAGTTCTATTTATCACATGAGATAAATTTGAGAAAACCCGAGCCTGCCATCTTTGAATATGTATTGAATTCAAATAATCTCAAAGCAGAAAAAACGTTCTTCGTGGACGACAGTAAGGAACATACCTCTGCAGCGGCAGAATTAGGCATTACATGCTGGAACCTTCAGGTTGGTGAAGAGGATATTTTAGACCTAAATACTAAAATATTAAAATGTTAGACCTTTTATTAAGTATCCTTTTTTCAAGTTTGATATTTGTAATTTTTAAATTATTTGACACACACAAGGTTCAAACTATTTATGCGATAATTATAAATTATATTACCGCATGTCTCGTAGGAGTTCTATTTTACAACAAGCCCATACAGTTATATGAAATTCCAAAAAATGATTGGTTTTATGGCACCTTGTTTTTAGGTGTCTTGTTTATCTTGGTCTTTAATCTTATGGCAAAGACTTCACAGCGTCTGGGAGTATCGGTAGCATCCGTTGCCACCAAAATGTCCTTCGTGATCCCTGTGATACTGGGACTGATATTGTATAATGAAAAACTCAGCTTCTTTAAAACATCGGGTATTGTATTGGCACTTGCTGCGGTATATTTTGCATCTGTGAAAGATACGCCCAGAGCTATTCAAAAAAGATCTCTTTTATTACCTGTGATGGTGTTTTTAGGTTCCGGTATTATTGACGCAAGCATAAAATACATGGAAGAAAATCATGTTTCGACAAATGAATTTCCAATATTTTCAGCGACTGTATTTGGTGCTGCAGCCTGTACCGGAATCTTGTTTATTCTTTTAAGATCTTTTAAAAAACCCTTAAAACTCAATTTCAAAAATGTTTTGGGGGGTATTGCACTCGGGATTCCTAATTTCTTCTCTATTTTCTTTTTATTAAGAGCGCTTCAAAATGAAACGCTAAACAGTGCCTCAATTTTTACACTAAATAATGTTGCCATTGTAATGTTCTCCACCTTACTCGGTATTGTATTATTCAAAGAAAAGATCAGCCCTAAAAACTGGGGTGGTATCTTGTTGGCAGTTATAAGTATCATTCTAGTGGCATTCTTTTGATGGAAAATAAAGTTGGCATATATAAAACAGTATCCAAGGCATCAGACGGTATACTTTATAAAGACCGCAAGAGTAAGTTTTATTCCTATACTTTTCCAATAACAAATGAGAGGGATATAAAACAAATTATAGAAAATCTTCGTAAAAAGCACCCAACAGCGAATCATGTTTGTTATGCATGGAGAATTGGCGTAGAAAAACAAAGGTATAGAGCAAATGACGATGGGGAACCAAACAATTCAGCCGGAATGCCAATATACGGTCAAATAAAATCTTTCGGATTAACTAATGTTCTTATAGCCGTTGCACGTATTTTTGGAGGTACTAAACTAGGTGTTGGTGGACTTATATCTGCTTATCGGACGGCAGCACAATTAGCTTTAGAATCTTCTTCAATTATTGAAAAGTCGGTTAAAGTCAATTATAATCTTTGTTTTAGCTATCCACTACTTAGCAGGGTAATGCGGGTAATTAAACAAAATCCAATTGATATCATTAAGCAGGACATGTCACTGGACTGTACTATTGAAATATCCGTAAAACTTATTGATGTAGATCAGGCGAAAAACATTTTTAAGAGTATTCACGGAGTCTCTATATTTAAAATAGATGACTAGCGTTTAAAGAGGAATTCTTTTCAGGACTAAGTTAGATCAGCTATTGAATCATTATCATGATTTAGCAGTTTATTCATCAGATAATCAGGGCATTTAACAGGTTTTTTAGTCTTTGTATTTATAAATGCCAAAACGGTGTTTGCCTCCACTAAGAGTTCACCAGCTTCATTGTAAATTTCGTAGTCAAATTCTATTCTAACAGAGGGTGTTTTTTTAAGTCTTGTAACCACCGTGATAAGATCGTCATAAATTGCAGATTTTATAAATTTTAGCTGTAAGGAAATTACTGGCAAGATTATTCCGTCTTCTTCCATGCTTTTGTAAGAAATACCCAAAGCCCTTAGCCATTCAACCCTTCCCATCTCCAGGTATTGTGCATAATTCCCATGATACACCACTCCCATTTGATCAGTTTCTCCATAACGAACCCTAAAAGAAAATCGATAAAAAAGCATAATTTATCAGCTAAAAAGTATATATTTATTATGTCACCTAAAGAGGGTCGCGAACATGCAAAAAAAAAAGAAAATATTCAACCTAAAATGATTTTTTTTTTAGAATATTTGTTCACATATTTGTCTCGCTCTTAAGAATGCCAAATTAGGTATTTTCTTTGACCAATTTATTTAAATCTCTAACCAACAAAATAAGATATTCTTTAATATGAGTGTTACTGCTAATTCCGTTTGGAACAATTGCTTGGCTTTTATACAAGATAATATCCAACCGCAGGCATTCAAAACATGGTTTGAACCCATCAAACCTGTAAAGTTATCTGATAACGCATTAAGCATTCAGGTCCCCAGTAAATTCTTTTATGAATGGCTGGAGGAGCACTATGTAAAGTTACTTAAGGTAGCTCTCACTAAAGAACTAGGAGAAAATGCCAAGCTTGTGTATATCATTAAGATGGAGAATACCTATGGGAACAGAGAACCATTTACGGAGCAAATTCCAAGTTCAAACCGAGGCGGTGTAAATCCTCAGGAAATGGATGTTCCTATAAAATCTAAAAATCCGGAATTAAAGAATCCTTTTGTAATACCCGGAATTCGAAATATAAAGATAGAATCTCAGCTTAATCCTAATTACAATTTTGATAATTTCCTGGAAGGTGATTCTAACAGACTGGCCAGGTCTGCTGGTATGGCAGTTGCCAATAAGCCTGGTGGAACTTCTTTTAATCCTCTTTTGATATTTGGAGGTGTAGGACTAGGTAAGACACATCTTGCACATGCAATAGGTGTTGAAATTAAAGATAAATATCCTGAACGCACTGTACTCTATATATCTGCTGAAAAATTCACACAGCAATACATTGAATCTGTAAAGAAAAACACCAGAAATGATTTTATTCATTTTTATCAGTTAATCGATGTGCTCATAATTGATGATGTGCAATTCTTATCAGGTAAATCGGGCACACAAGATGTTTTCTTTCATATTTTCAATCATTTACATCAAAATGGAAAGCAGGTTATTCTAACTTCAGATAAGGCACCTGTAGACATGCAGGATATTGAACAACGTTTACTTTCCAGATTTAAATGGGGATTATCAGCGGAGCTTCAAAACCCTGATTATGAAACTCGTATATCCATTTTAAGAAACAAACTATACAGGGATGGTGTTGAAATGCCCGATGACATAGTTGAATACGTTGCAAAACATATTAAGACAAATATTAGAGAATTGGAGGGTGCTATAATTTCCCTTATTGCCCAATCTTCCTTCAATAAGAAAGAAGTTACCCTTGAATTGGCACAACAGGTGGTTGAAAAATTTGTAAAAAACACAAAAAGGGAAGTTTCCATAGACTACATACAAAAAGTTGTTTCTGATTACTTTGAAATGGATGTAGCCACTTTACAATCCAAAACTAGGAAACGACATATAGTTCAAGCACGACAGCTAGCCATGTTTTTTGCCAAAAAATTTACTAAAGCTTCGTTGGCGAGTATCGGTTCGCAGATAGGCAAAAGGGATCATGCAACTGTACTTCACGCATGCAAAACAGTAGATAATCTGGCCGAAACAGATAAGCAATTTAGAAAATACATTGAAGATTTAACAAAGAAATTTTCCTGATCAAGTTATGCAAACAAAGGTTCTTATGGTATGCCTGGGGAATATCTGCAGGTCGCCATTAGCCGAAGGCATACTAAAGTCAAAAACCGATTCGCAGATTGTGTTTGTTGATTCTGCCGGTACTGCGGGATATCATATTGGAAATAATCCTGATAAAAGGTCTGTATCCGTTGCCAAAAAATATGGTATAGATATTTCTGGTCAAAGATGCAGAAAATTCAGCCACATCGATTTTACTCAATTTGACATTATTTATGCCATGGACTTAAGTAATTACCATGACATCATAGCTTTGACTGATGAAAAAAATGAAATTGAAAAGGTAAAACTATTATTGGAGGAGGGAAGTTCATCCGTAAGAGAAGTCCCTGATCCATATTATGGCGGAGCAGATGGTTTTGAAGAGGTTTATAAACTTATAAATCAAGCTTGTAATATGATTGCTAACAAATTAAATTCAAAACAGAGTTCATAACATGAAAAATAAAAATACTTCACAGGGTAAGTTATATATGATCCCGACTACTCTGGGTGAAAATGAACCACTGGAAGTATTGCCGATTTCTATTAAGAGAATAATAGAAGAAATTGATTATTATATTGTGGAGAATGAAAAATCTGCAAGAAGGTTCATTAAAAAAATCAGTCCCAGAAAATCACAACCCAATTTAAACATTTCTCTTCTCAATAAATTCACTGATACAGAAATCATTCCCTCTTTCCTTGATCCCTGTTTAGAAGGCGAGAATGTGGGTGTTTTATCTGAAGCCGGATGCCCGGGAATTGCTGATCCTGGGTCTGAAGTAGTCCGAATTGCACACCAGAAAGGAATAGCAGTAGTACCCCTGGTTGGACCTTCATCTATAATATTAGCTCTTATGGCAAGTGGCCTGAATGGTCAAAATTTTGCATTTAACGGCTATCTGCCTATTGAAAATGCAGAACGTAAAAAAGCTATTAAGAGATTTGAAAAAATTTCCAGAGAAAATAATCAAAGTCAGTTGTTTATAGAGACTCCATATAGAAATAATAATCTGCTTGAAGAGTTTGTCAAAACACTTTCAAAAAATACCTGGCTTTGTGTAGCAACTGATATTACATTACCCACAGAATTTATAGTAACCAAATTAGCTGGTAATTGGATATCAGAATCCGTTGAACTCCATAAAAGGCCCACAATTTTTATAATTCAGGCCTAAAAAAAGCCCTGACTTTAACGCCAAGGCTTTTAATTATCTCTATCGTGTAATTCAATTATACTTTAGGGTTCCGAATTGCTAAAATCTCGGAAATATCATATCCTGAAAACTTTTTTAAGTAATCCGCAAGACTCGTCCCATAGGCATCCTTGACATCCCTTCTACCATTAGAGTACAAATATTTTATTACGTTACCCGGACCTGCTAAATGCGCAGCTGCTAATATTCCGGATTCTGTTACTTCAACACCCTTAACTTTTTTACCTACAAAATATTTGATGTATTTACGTAATATCCATTTGTTACGGGAAATATTTGTATAAAATACTTTCTCCTGTAAACTTGGATCGTTTAGAAATTTGGTAGCACTATAAACCCCCATTAATTGCAGGGTTCCTATTCCAAATTGATACTTACCCAGATAGCCCAGAGTATTTATTATAAAGTAATTTCCCCGAGACTCTTTGAATGCGAGTGCCTCTTTGAATCCTATATAGCAACTTCCCAAAAAGGGAGCTGTTACAATGGATGAGTTGAAAGTTGTTCTGTTTTTGGGGAACAGAACTAGCGTAGGTTCTTTTACTTTTAGCGTTTCGGGGACTTTAACTTCAGACTTCGTGGTAAACCCAAAACTAACTAAAACTAAAATCATGATAAGCGGACAAATAATAAGTGACCACTTCTTCATATATGTGTTTTCTTAAGACTTACTACCAAAAAAGATGGTACGCTTAAATTTCTAACACAAAGATATAGCAGATTTGTACGAATATTCTTTAGAACACCTTAAAAGAGGTCTTTATTTGATGAGCTGTTCAAAATTTTGGATTAACAGTCTAACGGTTTATATTCTGTTCATTTATCCATCGGATGTATTGCGTTTTATTCCGGTTATGTTGTGTCAGGCTTTTCGCAAATATATGATAACCGAAATCTTGTACATTTGCCACCATATAATAGTACTCATGGTTCTCTGGCTTTAAAACCGCGTCAATAGAGGATATGTCCGGCATAGTGATTGGGCCGGGTGGTATACCAGCATATTTATAGGTATTATAGGGAGAGTCCAATTCTAAATCCTTATAAAGCACTCTTTTAATAATGGTGTCGAAATTGCCCAATTCCCTTTTTAGAGCATAAATAACAGTAGGATCTGCCTGAAGTAACATGTTCTTTTTCAGCCTGTTAACATATAATCCCGCAACTCTTGGTCTCTCATCTATTTTGGCAGTTTCCTTTTGAACAATTGAAGCCAGGGATATTGCCTGTATTTGCGTCAAATTCAACACTTCTGCTTTCTTTAGTCTATCCTCATTCCAAAAACGAAGATATTCCTTCAACATTCTATCGCGAAATTCTGCCGCGGAGGTATTCCAAAAAAATTCATAACTGTTGGGTATAAAAAGTGAAAGGCCCGCATCTGCTGTAAAGCCATTTTCTTGCAGAAATCCAGGATCGGTGAAAGCTTTTAACAAAGAAAGACTATCTGCCTCAATTTGGCTTGAAACTCTTCCCGCCAATTTTTTTAAAGTCTCCTGATTATTGAAGGAAACATTTACAGGAATATTATTACTTCTTAAAGAATTAACAATCTCATTGTTGTTCATTCCTTGCTTTAAAACATATTTACCTGGTTTTATATGGTCAATATATTTTTTCCGTTTTGCTACGGCCTCAAAGGTCTCCATATCAGATAAAAGCGGTGCAACCAGACTTTTTAAATCATCATATGAACTGCCTGTTGTAATATAAATGTAAGCTTCCTTATTATTAAAGGCCGTATTCGGCGAAAAAAGAGCATTATAAATTAAATAAGCAAAGGCTCCTCCTGCAATCAAGCCAAGAAGTACTATGATCAATAAAATTTTTTTGATATACATTATTGGTCAAATTTTTGAAAAAGTAGTTCATTTTTAAATTTTCCTCCTACAAGAATCCAATCCTTTTTAACTCCTGCGAGCTCAAACCCCATCTTTTTGAATAGTTGTATACTCGCCTGATTCTCTTCACCTACATTGGCGTATACCTGGTTCAAATTCAGCACGGTAAAAGCATAATCACACAGTAAAGATACCGCTTCGGAACCGTGACCATTGTTGCGTTCCAACTTATCCAGAATTACTATCCCAATTCCCGCTCTTCTGTGTTTGGGATCAAAGTCAAATAGATCTATAAAACCGATTACTTTGTTCAATTCGTTGCAGATAGCCAGTCGTAACTGTTTTACTTCATAAATATCTCTGTGCGCATTATCCAGATACAATTTGAGTACATGTCTTGAATATGGTGTTATAGTACCGCTAATTTCCCAGATATTGGAATTATTTTCCAGTTCGTATAAAAATTCCAAATCTGCCGGTTCCAATGCCCGTAATTTGGTTTGTGTTCCCTTTAAAATCAAATCTCTATTGTTCCTTTAAATACCTGTTTAGCCGGACCATCCAGCCTTATATTTTTATATCCCTCCGAACCTTTGTTAAATTTAATTGATAAATCTCCACCTTTAGTAAAAATATTTACCTTCTCACTATTTGTCTTACCCCAAAAATGCATTCCCAGTGCAACCGCAGTGACTCCTGTTCCGCAGGACAAGGTCTCATTTTCCACACCCCTTTCATAAGTACGTACAGAAAAACCGTTGTCTGAAGTTTGTTCAACAAAATTTATATTGCTCCCGCCTTCTCCATAAATTCCATATCGTAGCTTTGCTCCTTCCTCAATTACATTATAAGTATCTAAATTAGAAACCATCTG
>RCNB010000410.1_pt1 | contig 29460 bp, 30 predicted proteins | sample 2041321 | NCBI WGS metagenome assembly RCNB01 (sample SAMN09708232, study PRJNA481090) | Marine sediment metagenome, whole genome shotgun sequencing project. | reverse complement strand
GAAAGGCATACGAAACGCAATAGTGACGGCGGGCGGGGACTCCAGATTGCTCGGCGACCGGCTTGGGCGGCCATGGATAGTCGGCATTCGAGATCCTCGGATTGATGGTGAGGTCGCGATTTCTGTGCCGTTGGAGGATGAAGCGATATCGACGTCCGGCGACTACGAGCGATTTTTTGATGAGGATGGTACCCGCTATCACCACATCATCCACCCGAGTACGGGTAAGCCTGCCAGCGGTGTGCACAGTGCAACCGTAATTGGGCCGGACGCCGTTACCACCGACGCCTTGTCGACCAGCGTATTCGTTATGGGCGTGGACAAAGGGCTGCGTATGATCGCTTCACTACCCGACTATGAAAGTATCGTCATTGATTCCGATGGGCAGGTATTCTTTTCTGACGGCCTGCAGCAACCCACCGTTCCCACGGCAGACTAGGCCGCAAAAAAACCGCTAATGTCGCTGAAAGGCGACGGCTTTTCACTTTAAATTCAGGTTGATACGCCTATTATAGGTGTCTGGATAGTGGTGAAAAAAATCTTTGGGAATATTGTCGATTTAACGTAATCTGTGAAGATTGCGTTAATTCCGTGTCTCAGAAATAAGCACCATTATGTTTAGGAAAAACGGGTTGTGTGACGATTATCACGGCTCAGGACGGCTGTGACTGTCACCATTCATGGTCGCCGGAAGGAACCGGACAAGCAAAACAAGGAACGGACTGATGAAAATCAAGAACTTAACATTAGGGCTATTGGTAACCGTATTTGCGGCAACCGCGCTCGCGTCTTCGGATCTGGAAGGTAAGGCGGCGCCGGACTTTGCTCTCAAGAGCTCGACTGGTGAGAACCTGCGCCTGTCGGAGTTCCGCGGCGATGTCGTGATGATCAACTTCTGGGCCACCTGGTGCGGTCCCTGTCGTCAGGAAATGCCGTTGCTCGACGAGCTATACGCACGCTATGAACGCGTTGGATTCAATTTGTTGGGTGTGAACATCGATGATGATTCTCGCCGGGCGATGCAAATGATTGAGGAACTTGGTGTCGATTTTCCGGTGCTCTTCGATGCAAGAAAAGAGGTCAGCAAGCTTTATGAAGTCGATGCGATGCCGGTCACTGTACTTGTTGATAGAGAGGGCAACGTGCGCTACGTCCATCATGGATACAAACCCGGATACGAAGAGAAATATCTCGATCAGATTCGTTCATTGCTCAGAGAGTAACGAAGGCGCCTGTTGGCAGGAGAAAGGATAGTGACGAAAACATTAATCAGCCTGATCGCCGTAGCGACGTTAGCATTTAGCATAACGGCAGCGGCTCAGGACAATGAGGAAGCAGAATCCCGGCAGGAGTTCCGCAGCATCGATAAGGATGTGCAGACCCTGAAGAAGGAAGTTCTTGATCTGAACCGAGATCTATTCCTGCTTGAGGAAGAGTTGTTGTTTCCGGCGAACTCTCAAGTCGCTTTCTTTATCTCCATGGATGTCGGCGAGTACTTTGAAATCGATTCCGTGAATATCAAGATCGACGGTAAAGAGGTTGCGAATTACCTTTATACCGAGCGTGAAGCGGATGCATTGATTCGTGGTGGCGTTCATCGCGTGCACATGGCGAATTTAAAGACAGGTGATCACGAGTTGGTCGCTATCTTTATCGGCAAAGGACCGCATATTCGGGACTACCGACGCGGCGCGACGCTGAATTTCAACAAAGGAATAGGCGCGAAGTATGTCGAGTTAGAGATCACTGACCGTGTGAAGAAGCAGCAGCCCGAATTCGTTATCAAAGAGTGGGAGTGATACTTGCTCCGAGGTCGCTCCATAGCTAGTCGCATTCGTGCAGCAATAACACTTTTGGTGTTGGTGGCGCCGGCTGCCTATGCGGCGAAAATCGACAAAGAACCGATTGTTGTTCAGGATCCTCAGTATGGTGAGGTGCTTTTCCATTTCTATCAGGAAGACTATTTCCCGGCGATCGTAAAGCTGCTTGCGGCGAAGGAACAGCAGCAGCTGAATGCTCATGCTGATGATGCCGAACTGCTGCTCGGTGGTATGTATCTGTCCTACGGCCATCATCTCGAAGCCGCGGCGATTTTTGAGCGAATGCTGGCGGACAACGTGTCTACCGAAATTCGGGATCGCACCTGGTTTTTCCTCTCCAAGATCTGGTACCAGCGCGGCTATCTCGACAAGTCGCAGGAAGCGCTGGGCTTTATCGAGGGCGAGTTGCCCAAGAACTTGCAACGCGAGGCCTTGATGCTGGAGGCGCAGATTCTGATTGATGCTGGTGAATATGACAGTGCGATCGCTTTGTTACAAAACTGGAAAGGCAAGACCGAGTGGGCGAGCTACGCGAAATTTAATGTCGGCGTCGCTTTGGTGCGCAGCGGGCGAATCGAAGAGGCTCAGGCGTTACTGAATGATCTGGGTAATCTGAACCCATTTAATGAAGAGCTGACATCATTACGGGACAAGGCGAATCTCGCTTTGGGATACGCGCTGTTGCAGGACAAACAGCCGCTAGCGGCCAAAGTGCCTTTGCAGCGTGTGAGACTTGAAGGTCCGTTTTCGAACAAAGCGCTTTTGGGTGTCGGTTGGGCGGATGCCGAGCTCGATAATTATCAGCGTGCGCTGACCCCCTGGATGGAGCTACGTGGTCGGGATCTTCTGGATTCGGCGGTGCAGGAATCCATGCTGGCTATTCCCTATGCGATGGCGCAGCTGGACTCGATTAGTCAGGCGGCGGATCACTATTTAAACGCAATCGAAGCGTTCTACGAAGAATCGAGTCGGCTGGACAGAACCATCGCTCACATTGAGTCGGGCGACATGTTCGATGAGTTTCTTACGACTGGCCCATTGGACAGCACCGGCTGGTATTGGCAGTTGGAGCAACTGCCGGAAGGGCCCGAAGCGCGATATTTGTTCCACTTGCTGGCCTCGCATGAGTTTCAGGAAGGCCTCAAGAATTATCGAGACTTGAATTATCTACATCAGAACCTCGATGCTTGGCAGGGTAGCGTCGATGTCTACGGCAACATGCTGGATACTCGCAAAGAGGCGTACGAACAACGGCTGCCGCGTGTTGAAGATGCGCTGGCTCGCGCGGATCTTGATGGCATGGTCAATCAGAAGCTCGAATTTGACTCGACCCTCAATAATATTGCAGAAAGCCACGACTGGCTCGCGCTCGCCACTCGTTCCGAGTTCGAAATGTGGGGCGAGATAACGGGCCTGGAGAATACACCGGCACTGCGGGCAGATATTCCCGAGGCCGCCGAGGTACGCGACAAGATTCAGCTTTTAAAAGGCGTTCTGCAGTGGCAGTTGGAAAGAGAATTCAAAGATCGATTGTGGAAAATACGACGCAATCTCAATGACGCCGGTGAGGCATTGGTCGCGACGCAGCGATCGCGTCGTCAGATCGATGAAACGATGCGCAATGAGCCCTTGCGATTTGAAGAGCTGAGCAATCGTGTTTACGGTCTGGCACCACGCATTGAAGGCATGAAGATGAGTGTCGAAGACGCACTCTCTGCCCAGCGTGCGTTCTTGCAGTCGATTGCGGTTGGCGAGCTCCAGGCACAGAAACAGCGCTTGGATGTCTACACCATCCAGGCGCGTTTTGCGTTAGCGGCAATTTACGATGTGGCCGCTACCGAAGGGGAGGCGATCCAGTGATCTCACGTCTCGTCCTTTCCCTGTTGATTGTACTATTCCTTGTAGCGGCGGCGACGCCGGCAAGTGCGGCGCGCGTCAAAGAAAAGGACACCATCAAGAGTCTTGAGAACAAAGAGATCGATATTCGAAGAGGAAAAGTTATCCTTGGAAGCTCCGATCTTGCACGCGAAAATTACCGCGAGTTTCTCGATCTGGTTTCCGACGATCCGGAGTTACGAGCAGAGGCCATGCGTCGACTGGGCGATCTCGAGCTTGAGGCTACTGAGGCCGAGCAACTGACAGAGAATATCGATTCGCTGGATAGCGCGGGCTATAACAATGCGGTCGGTCTGTATCAGCAATTGCTGGAGGCTTATCCGGATTATCGCCGCAATGATACGGTGTTGTATCAGCTGGCTCGTGCTTACGAGACCGGTGGTCTAACTGACGAATCGCTCGGGGTTCTTGATGAGCTGGTAGGCAAGTACCCGGACACGTTGTTGATCGACGAAGTGCAATTTCGCCGTGGCGAGATGTTGTTCTTGCGTAAGCGTTACAACGATTCAGAAGCGGCCTATCAAGACGTCGTCAGGTACGGCGAGGAATCCCGATTCTACGAACAGTCACTCTATAAACTGGGTTGGTCGCAATTCAAACTGGCCTGGTATGAAGATAGTCTGGGGCCGTTTTTCGAGTTACTCGATCGCAAACTCGGCGATATTGAGATTGGGGAAGGCGAAGAACGCCTGCAAAGTCTAAAGCGTGCAGAGCGTGAGCTGGTTGAAGATACTTTCCGTGTGTTGAGTATCAGTTTTTCATACATGGAAGGTTCGAGCAGCATCGATTCCTTCCTTGCGGGTCGTGGGAACCCCCATTTCAGCTACATCATTTATCGCAATCTTGGCGATTTGTATCTCGAAAAAGAACGGTATCAGGACGCCGCGGTCACTTATGAAGCATTCGTCGCCCACGATCCGTTTCACGCCAAAGCCCCACTGTTGCAGGTCGAAGTCATTGAAGCGTACAAGCAGGGTGGGTTCCCGAGCCTGGTTTTGGAAGGCAAGAAAGACTTCGTCGAACGCTATGGCATGGACGGTGAGTTCTGGGTCCGAAACCCGCGCGAAAGCAATACCGAGGTTGCCGCGTATCTGAAGGCGAATCTGACCGACCTTGCTCAGTACTACCATGCTGAGGCACAGAAGGATGGTGAGATTAGCGACTACCAGCAAGCGGCGAACTGGTATCGCAAATACCTTGCGTACTTTCCCGGCGAGGCGGATTCGGCCAATACAAACTTCCTGCTCGCGGAAATTCTATTTGAGAGTCAAGATTTTCAAGCGGCCACTATTGAGTACGAACGCACGTCTTACGATTACCCGGCGCACGAAAAATCGGCCGAGGCCGGTTATGCGGCGATTCTCGCCTATCGTGAGCACGAGAAGGTTATCGACGGCGGAGGCAAAGATCAGTGGCACGCCGACTATCTGGACAGCGGGCTGAAGTTCGCAGATACCTATCCGGACCACCCCGAGTCTGGCGCCGTATTGACGACCGTGGCCGAAGACCTGTTTCAACAAGATCAGTTTGACCTTGCGATTGCGGTCGGTGAGGCGGTTGTTGCCAAGCAACCTGCCGTGGATGCAAAACTCCTGAGAACGGCCTGGACCGTAATTGCGCATTCGCAGTTTGATCTGGAGAACTTTGCCGTTGCGGAGAATTCCTATTACAGCTTGCGAAACTACACGCCGGCCGATGATCAGGTGGCGGGTCAGGAAATCAAGGATCGCATTGCATCATCTATATACAAACAAGGCGAGCAGGCGCGCGACAGCGGCGATCTGGAAACAGCCGTTACACATTTCACTCGCCTCGGACAGGTCGTCCCGGATTCAGATATTCGAGCGACAGCTGAGTACGATGCAGCAGCAGCGCTGATTAATTTGCAGGCCTGGGACAGAGCATCTGGCGTACTGGAACAATTTAGATCGGACTATCCAGACAGTGAGTTTGCCGAGGACGTAACGCAGAAATTGGCGGTTACGTATCTTGAGGCAGGCCGATCCGGCCAGGCCGCAGCAGAGTTCGAACGAATTGCGGACGCAGAGTCGAGCGACGATGAGGTACGACGTGAGGCGTTGTGGAAGGCGTCCGATCTCTATAAAGACTCGGGCTCACAAGCCGGTGAACAACGCGTCCTGAACAACATTCTCGCCCGGTACCCGAATCCATTGTCAGAATCCATCGAGGCCCGATTCCGCTTGCTCGAAATCGCACGACAGGCCGGCAATAATGCCGAAGTCAACGCACGCCTCGAAGAGATTATTCAGGTCGATGCGAGGGCGGGATCACAACGCTCGGATCGCACGCGGTTCCTGGCGGCCAAGGCGTCTCTTGAGTTGGCTGAACCTGTACGCAAGCGATTCGAAGTCGTCAAATTGTCGCAGCCGCTGGCGGACAGCCTGAAGTTAAAGAAGACATTGATGGAAGACGTTATCGCCGCATACACCGGGGCCGCCAATTACGGCGTTGCCGAAGTTACGACGGCCGCAACATTTCGTCTCGGCGAGGTTTACCAGCAGTTTAGTTCCGATCTGATGGCGTCAGATCGGCCGGCCGAGCTGGACGCGGACGCAATGGAGCAGTACGAAATTCTGCTCGAAGAACAGGCTTTCCCATTCGAAGAAAAGTCGATCGATTTGTATAAAGCGAATACTGATCGGGCACCGAATGGTGTTTATGACGAGTGGGTACAAAAGAGTTTTGAGCAACTGGCATTGTTGATGCCAGCACGATATGCGAAAGAGGAGCGCAGCGAAGATGTATTTACAGCGCTTTATCAATAGAGCAGCGTTTATTTCTCTGCTCATAGCCGCACTGTTATTTGCGGGTTGTGGCGGATCTTCGCCCGTGCGGAGCTCGCCGGGGACGGAGCAATCCGGACGGGCGGATACCCCACCATCTGGCGGCGAATCTGCTATGGCCATTCCGCCGGCTGTCCTGACGTTGTTTGAACAGGCAACCGCGTCAATGGCTGCTGGCGACTTCATCGACGCAGAGCTCAGATTCAAGGAGTTCTTGCTGCAATATTCGGGTTATCCGGGTGCACACGTGAACCTGGCGATCATTCACGCGAGCAACGGAAATGACGCCGCCGCGAGGGCTTCTGTTGACGCCGCATTGGCGCTGGAGCCCAATCACGCCGCCGCACTGAACCAATTGGGCATGCTACTTCGCAGAAATGGCAAATTTTTGGAGGCAGAAGCTGCTTATTTGAAGGCCGTCACAGTCTCGCCCGAGTACGCCTTGGCACACTACAACCTTGGGGTTCTTAACGAACTGTACTTGCAGCGTCTGGATGTAGCGCTGCAGAACTTCGAAACTTACCAGTCACTTGTTGGCGAAGATAAACAGGTAGCGAAGTGGATCAAAGATCTGACGCGTCGCGTAGCGGCGAATCAGCGTACGGCAAACGTGGCGGACTGATGGTCATGAGGACGATTGTTTATTCAAGCAAGCAGTTGCTCGGAACCGGAATCATGCTCGCCATGTTACTGGCAGCGTTTGCTGTTTTTGCACAGGAAGAGCTGGAAGATATTGGTCCGGCGGTGGATACCTCGGCGAACGAACCGGCTGAAGTTTCTGCAGCAGATGACGAGGACCTTGAGCCAGCGGTTGATACGTCCGCGAGTGTTACTGAAATAACGCGTCGCACGACGGGAAGCCAGGTGATGGATTCAATTGAGTTGGGTCGCACCGAAATTACGGGCAACCAGGAGTTGCCAACGGTGATGTACATTGTGCCCTGGAAGAAAGCGGACCCCGGGGACTTGATGGGAAGGCCCGTCAATACGCTGCTCGATGAGGTGCTGGCACCGATCGACAGGGAAGAGTTTATTAGGCAGGTCGATTATTACCATGACCTGTACGGGAATGAAGAAGGTAAGTAGGAGGGCGTCTTACGCCCGAATTGTAAAATGCGTTTTACGCGCAAATGAAAACTGTTTTTAGAGGAGCAGACAAATGAGCACCATAGTGCGTTTTTTCCAGGATGGCGGAGCATTCATGATTCCCATTCTGTTGGTTTTTGGTTTCGGCGTCGCGATTGCGATTGAGCGCTGGACCTACCTGACGATGTCGGGCGCGAGCAACCGCGCGTTGTGGAAGAAGATCGTGCCGTTTTTAAAGGCCGGTAACTTCCAGGAAGCCGCTCAGCACACCGCAAAATCCAAAGCAGCAATCGGATCCATCCTGACTTACGGCCTGTACCGCGTTAAGTCAGCTCGCCGTCGCGACGACATTGAAAAAGCGATGGAAGAGAGCCTGATGGAGGTCGTGCCGCGACTTGAGAAGCGCACGCACTACATTGCGACGCTAGCCAATATCGCGACATTGCTGGGACTGCTCGGAACGATCATCGGTTTGATCGCAGCGTTTACTGCGGTTGCCGAGGCAAACCCGGCGGACAAGGCGGATATGTTGTCAGCATCTATTTCAACTGCTATGAACACGACGGCGTTCGGTCTGATGGCCGCGATTCCGCTGCTGCTGATTCATGCGTTGCTGCAAACCAAGACGAATGCCTTGGTCGACAGCCTCGAGATGGCGAGCGTCAAGTTCTTGAACGCAGTTACCGAGCGTCAACTTAAGTCGTCCGGAGCATAAATCATGATGCGTAGCCGCAGAGGCGGCCGACGTTATAACGACGATACGGCTGAACTCAACATCACGGCGTTCATGAACCTGATGGTTATTCTGGTTCCGTTCCTGCTCATTACCGCGGTGTTCTCGCGATTGGCAATTCTTGAATTGAATTTGCCAGGCTCCTCTTCTGAGCCCGTGGAACCGCAGGATCAGGTATTCCAGTTAGAGGTCATCGTTCGGTCTGACAAGATCGAAGTGGGTGACCGCAACCAGGGTTTGTTGGGTATCTACCTGAACACCGATGACGGCTACGATTTTGATGCTGTTGGCGAGAAACTTGCGCAACTAAAAGAGCGTTATCCGGATAAGACGGATGCGTCAATCCTGCTGGAGCAGGAAATTGCCTACGACACGTTAGTGCAGATTATGGATACCGTTCGGGTGTCCGTTGAGGTCGAATCCGGCGAAGACGATGAAAAGACGCTGGTTCGTTCGGATCTGTTCCCCGATATTTCGATAGGCGATGCGCCGGTCCTGGCGGGAGGTGCCTGATGGTTAAGTCCGGTCGCGCCAAACGCATGGAAAAGCACCATAAGCGCCACAGAGGCACTGGTGCCCTGAATCTTGTCTCATTGATGGATATCTTCACGATTCTTGTGTTCTTCCTGCTCGTCAATTCGTCGGACGTTCAAACGTTACCGAATGCGAAGGAACTGCAACTGCCGGAGTCGATTGCTGAGGAAAAAGCCAAAGAGACAGTGGTCATCATGATCGGCCAGACCGACCTCATCGTGCAGGGCACGCCGGTCGCCAAGATCGCCGACATATTGGCGACCAAAGGCAATGACATCCCCGAGCTACGTGAAGCACTGCTGTCGCAAAATGACCGCGTGCTTCGTCGTGAAGCTCAGGAAGATATCGCCGGTCGCGAGGTTACCATCATGGGTGACAAAAACATTCCGTACCGCCTGTTGAAAAAGGTCATGGCGACCTGCACAGAGTCGGATTACGGGCGAATATCGCTAGCCGTGTTGCAAAAGAGTTCCGACGAACTCAGCAACATTCAGGCATCACGCTAGGCGCAGGGACGACTAGGAGTCACGGAATTGGATCTACCGTTTTACAGAGAATTTGACCTGCCCTGGACAACTGGCCAGAGCCAGGATAAAAAATTCCAGCGCTTGCTCGGGATCATATTCCTGATATGTGCGGTGCTCAGTATTGTGTGGCCGTTCATTCCCGTTCCGGAGCCGGATCCCTTCGATATCGAAGAGATTCCGCCGCGTATCGCCCAATTGCTATTGGAAGAAAAGCCATTACCGCCGCCACCACCACCCGTGGTGGAAGAAGAACCTGAGCCAGAGCCGGATGATCCGAAGCCTGAGCAGGTTGTGGAAGAAACGCCTGAGCCGGAACCAGAGCCGGAGCCGGAGCCTGAAATTGATCGAGAAGAGGTGGCTCGAGAACAAGCGCAAGCTGCTCTTATGCCGTTTGCTGAGGACCTGGCGGATCTCGTCGACAATAAATTATTGGACCAGGTTGCTGATGATCGCGACCTGACCGCATCGGTTGGCGAGGCTGAGCGAAATGAACGTTCCATGATTACATCGAAAGTCGGCGCTGCGTCCGGTGGTATCAATACTGCGGCGATGAGTCGCAACACCGGCGGAACGGGCATTGCCGGACGCAACACTACGCGCGTTGCCAGTCCTGTTGCCGGTATTGGCCAGGCGGGTGGCGGCGCCAGTCGATCAGGATCCAGTGGCAAGGCTTCGCGTTCGCGCGAGGAAATCGAACTGGTCTTTGATAAGAATAAGGGTGCTATTTTCGCACTCTACAATCGCGCGTTGCGCAGGGATCCGTCCCTCGAAGGTAAGATCGTGCTTCGGCTGACAATTGATCCGAATGGTGTTGTGTCGCTTTGTGAGGTTATTTCAAGCGAACTGGGCGACCCGGAGCTTGAACGTAAGTTGGTCGCTCGAATCAAGTTGTTCCGATTCGAAGCCCGAGATGTTGAAGCGATAACGACAACAAAACCGATCGATTTCTTCCCGGCTTAATAACCCGTATTGCTCCATATCGGGGGGCTGTTCGAAAAGCAGAATGCCGGATAGCATTGTTGCAGCCTTAGTACAGCATTAGACTGGGGCTATGAAAAACATAAGCAGAACAATCATCGCTACATTGGCGATCGTCAGTGGTAGCTCCGCTCTATACGCCGAAATATCGATCGAGCAACTGGTCGAACAAGCGCGCATCGCCGAGAGCGATGTTGCCGTTAGCGAACTACCTCGCTGGAATGGCGCACACAAAATCCTGATCTGGGACATCGGCATGGATCTCTCGAGCCTGGCTGATGGAGCCCCTGGTGTGGAGTTTGTCTTGGCTGAATCAGCGGAGGAGGCCTTGCAACATGCGAGTGATATCGACGCGATGATCGGTTTCTGTGCGCCCGAACTCATCGATGCAGCCAAGAACCTGGTTTGGGTGCAGATTTATTGGGCAGGGGTTGAGCGCTGCTTGTCCGTTGAAGATCTTGCCGACGGCACCGTCGTTTTGTCGAACATGCAAAAGATGTCGTCACCGGTGATCGCAGAACATGCGATCGCAATGATGCTTTCACTCGCTCGCAACCTGCCGCAATTCGTGAACAGCATGGACAGTGGCGATTGGGCTGGCAGCAGAAGCAATGCAGATGGCATGAGGTCAGTTGCGGGCAAAAAGCTTCTGGTTGCGGGCCTTGGCGGTATTGGCGCAGAGGTTGCGCGGCTGGGTGCAGCCCTCGGTATGAGTGTTTCCGGAACTCGAAACAGTTCCCGGAGCGGTCCTGACTATGTCGAATACGTGGGTTTGTCTCATGAGTTGCTGGCATTGGCTGCCGAAGCCGATGTCGTCGTAAATGCGCTGCCATTAACGGATGGTACCGATGGACTGATGGATGAAGAATTCTTTGCCGCGATTAAGCCGGGCGCAATCTTTGTCAATGTTGGCCGCGGAAAAACGGTCGTTACCGACGCTTTGATTGCTGCTCTGGAGTCGGGGGCGGTGTCGGGCGCCGGTCTGGATGTGACCGATCCCGAACCGCTGTCGAGCGACAGCGCATTGTGGACCCGAGATGATGTGATCATCACACCGCACGTAGCCGGTGCTGGCGGCGAACTTGAGCGGCACGCTGTTTTATTGCGGGAAAACTTGCGCCGCTACATCGCGGGCGATCGACTGCTGAATGTCGTCGATCCGAAAAAAGGCTACTAGGCGTTCTCGATGCGTATTGATACTTCTGGCCGCAGAACGACTCTGGATGGCGCGACGCGTCGTCGCATGTACCTGTTCCGACACGGTTCAGTCGACTACATAGACAGTGATGGCAACGTTGTCGAGGATACCGACAGCGTCAAACTCAATGCTACAGGTCGAGCGCAAGCGGTCGCTATGCGTGACCTGTTTGCCGGCGTAATGATCGACAAAGCGGTTTGCTCGGGCTTGCTTAGAACGAGACAGACGGGCAAAGCAGTGTTGGGCTCGCGTGAAATTGATCTGGAGATTAATCCTGGTTTTGTCGAGATTCGTCAGCTCAGAGGTGAAGCCTCAGAGCCCTACGATATCGTCACCGACGTGGCCTTTTCTCACTTTCGCGCGACCGATGCAGAAGCGCAGTTTCTCGGCGGAGAGCGCTACAGCGACTTCTATGCGCGCATCCAGTCCGCGGTAGAAGGCGTGCTGGCGGATGACTCCTGGCACAATCTTGCCGTGTTCGCGCATGGTGCGACCAATGCTGCGGTTCTCGGCTGGGTGACGGGACTGGGTTGCTCCGCATTCGGAATCCTGGATCAGGCGACCTGCTGTTTGAACGTCATCGATTTCGACATGGATGAGGAAGGGCAGGTACTGAGAAAGACTGTGCGAGCCATGAACGTCACTGCTGACGATCCCACAAAAGGCGATCGACACTCTGGTGATATGGAAACGATGGCGCACTGGTTGCTTCAGAAAAACGGCGAGATTGGAGCAGGATAGTGCCAGCGCTTAAGCTGACCGCGAAATCCATGCACGACGGGCTGGTGGCGCTCGGTGATGCGGCGATCGCTGAGCATTCGATGCGGTTCTTCAAAGCCGGCCCAGGAGAATACGGAGAAGGTGATCACTTTCTTGGCATTCGTGTGCCGGTGCTGAGAGCGCAGGTGAAGAAGTATCGAGGCGTGCCTTTAAAGGCTGTCCTGTCTCTGCTGAAATCGAAATGGCATGAAGAAAGACTATTTGCGGTGCTGTTGCTGGTTCAGGAATACAATCGCGGCTCCGAGGAGCAGAAGAACGCGATATACGATTCGTATCTGGCGCAACGTCGGTACGTGAATAACTGGGATATTGTTGATAGCTCGGCACACCTGATTGTCGGGCCACATCTCGAGGATGCCACACGGGATGTTTTGTACGAACTGGCCGAGTCTGAAGGACTCTGGGATCGCCGGATTGCGATGATGTCTACTTATCACTTCATTCGCCAAAAGGATTTCAAGGACGCGTTGCGCATCGCACATTTGCTGCGAAATGATAAGCACGATTTGATCCATAAGGTTGTGGGTTGGATGCTGAGAGAAATCGGCAATCGCGATCGTGAGGCCGAAGAGAAGTTCTTGCTGAAGCACTACAAAAAAATGCCGCGAACAATGTTGCGTTACGCGATCGAAAAATTTCCCGAAGCTCGCCGCAAGGCCTATTTGAATGGAAGCATCTGAAGGATTCCTGCCTTTAGAGCGCGGCGACGCTCGCGTTCTCGTGCTTGGCACTCTGCCGGGCGTGAAATCGATTACAGAGCAGCAGTACTACGCGCATCCGCAAAATGCCTTTTGGCCTATCATGCGCGAGCTATATGGCGTGTCCGGCGACTACTACGAGAGATGCGCGGCGCTCGTACTTCACAATATTGCGGTTTGGGATGTATTGCGCGCCTCTGTTCGTCCGGGCAGTCTGGATGCCGATATTCAACAGGAAACAGCGACGGCTAACGATTTCGGCACATTCTTTGAAACACATTCCGACATCGAATTGATCGCTTTCAATGGCAGGAAGGCCGAGCAATTGTTCGATCGCATGGTCGCGAACCCGATTCGAAGGCGGCATCGACGTATCGGATTACCGTCGACCAGCCCGGCTTATGCAGCGATGCCATTTGAGGGTAAGCTGGATGCTTGGAGAGCGGGGATTCAGCAGGCCCTGCCAATTACAAAGAGGTAATAAAATGATTGGTTACGTCACGATCGGAACGAATAAAATGGCCGAAGCGGGTGCGTTTTACGATGAACTTCTGGGTACGATCGGCGCGGGCCGCGCGTTCGATACCGAGACGTTCATCGCCTGGGCAACCGGACCTCACGCGCCTGCTTTATCAATTACCAAGCCATTCGACGGTGCTGCCGCGGTCGTGGGTAACGGGGTGATGGTTGCTATAACAATGGATTCGACGGACAAGGTCGACGCGTTTTATGCCAAAGCGCTTGAGCTCGGCGGGACCGATGAGGGGGCGCCCGGTATGCGTCTTGATAACTTTTACGCCGGTTACTTTCGCGATCTTGATGGAAACAAGCTTAATGCGTTCTGCTTTATTCCTGAGCAAGAAGAAGTGGAGTAATTTCAAATGAACCCGGAAGCAATATTTTTACCTATGTTGGCAACAATGACGTTGACGGCATTGGTATGGTTCTACATGTATGCACGCCGGATCCCGGCGATGCGTCGAGCCCGCGTGAGTGTTCAAACGTATACGACACCGGATAAGATCAACGAAGTTCTGCCCGAAGCGATTAACTACTCGGCGAATAATCTTAAGAATCTGTTCGAACTTCCGGTTCTGTTTTACGGGCTCTGTCTTTATCTGAATGTCTCCGGCAACGTAGACAGTGCGTACGTTGTGGCCGCTTGGTTGTTTTTCGTTTTCCGCGTCCTGCATAGCATTGTGCATTGCGGCAGCAATATCGTCATGCTGCGCTTCTACTTGTATGCTGCGTCGGCGTTAGCGCTATGGTTCATGCTTGGCCGGGCACTTTTGGCAGAACTGGCAGTCTTTTTATGATTATCGATCAAGGACGCTGAGATGATGGAAGAAACGACACGCCTGCAACGAATACTGCGTGAGGTGCTGGTCCTCGGATTGCTCGTGGTTGGAATACTGGCGGCTCGATCAACATTCGCCGATCACTATTACGTGCCATCGGGCTCAATGGAGTACACGTTGATCGCTGGTGATCGCGTATTCGTTGACAAACGAGCTTATGGGCTTCGTGTTCCGTTCACCAAGTTCGAGATTTTCGGCGGCGGTTCTGTGCAACGAGGCGATATTGTAATTTTTGATTCGCCACGAGATGGCAAGCGTCTGATCAAGCGAATCGTAGCCATCGGTGGCGATGAGGTTCTGATTCATGACGGTCATTTAGCCATCAATGGCGAATGGCTGGCCTCGCCGGACAGTCGAGAGGTCGAATTGATGGGCGACAAAGTCGTTCAGTTGAATCTCAAAAGCGGTGGCGGGCCCGAGCTATCCGGGACCATCGAAAGCGGCATGGTCCTGGCAATTGGTGACCATCGTGGCAATTCGGTCGATGGTCGCTACTTCGGTGCTGTTTCAGAAGATGAAATCTATGGGCGCGCCCTGGCTGTTTACTATCGGCGTGGCGAAGGACTCAGCTGGTTCAAACTCTGAGTTGGCGTGCCGTCCTAAAGAGCGCTGTCACCGGACTCGCCGGTTCGAATACGCCAGACCTGTTCGATGTTGGTAACGAAAATCTTCCCGTCACCGACCTTTCCGGTCTTGGCGGCATCCACGATGGCCTCGACAACGCGCTCAACGGCATCGTCGGAAACACCAACTTCAATCTTCGCTTTTGGAAGGAAATCAACAACATACTCCGCTCCACGGTAGAGCTCGGTGTGGCCGCGTTGACGACCGAAGCCCTTCACTTCGCTAACGGTCATACCTTGAATGCCGACCTCGGCCAGGGCGTTGCGAACGTCGTCCAGTCGAAAGGGCTTTACGATGGCGGTGACTAACTTCATGTGTCGATTCTCCGAGAATATCGAACGGGTTGCCGTATGCTAGCAATAGGCTTGCTGTATGTGTACAAATAAGCGGCACATTCGGGTGGACTTTTCATGAGCAAAAACACTGGCCTTCTCAAAGAACCGACAGGGTGGCTGCACTACGGCGTGGCGATAAGCTATGCCGTCGGCGGTTACGGCCTCGGGATTGCGGGGCTTTTCAGCTCTGCGCCTGCTATCAACGTCGCCGCGACATTGCTGCTAGCTCACGCAATGACGATTTCTGCCTACCTGATACATGAATGCGGCCACAACGTCGTCTTTCATCGCCATAGTCATAATGCGAAGCTTGGCCGCGTGATGAGCTGGTTGTGCGGCGCCGCCTACGGTACGTATGAAGATATGCGCTATAAGCACTTCCGGCACCACGTTGATAACGATGATGTAGTCTGGTTCGCGTATGACGAATTTTTCGAGTGCCATCCATTGATCACAAAACTCATCCGCGTCATGGAGTGGTTCTACATACCGGCTCACGACCTGCTTATGCATGGCGTCATGGTGTTCACGTCATTTGTCATTCCTCAGCGTCGCGATCAGCGAATGAGAAACGTGGCGGTCATCTTGATTCGCGGCAGCGTATTTCTGACAGCGGCTGTATGGGTCCCGAAGGTCGCCGTGCTTTACGTGATCGCTTACCTCATCATGATGCACGTCCTGCGCTTCATGGACAGCGTGCAACATGACTATCCGTACAGTACGACGTTATTCGAGACCTCGCGCGCGCCGCACAAGGGCGACACTGAGTGGGAACAAGAGCATACGTTCAGCAATACATTGTCCTTGCGCTTTCCTCGACTGAACTGGCTTACACTGAACTTCGGCTATCACAATGCGCATCATGCCGATATGAATGTGCCGTTTTATCGCTTGCCGGAATTGCACGACGAACTGTCCGGCAACGATCCGAATTTCGTTATTCCGTTCGGTGCGCAGCTAAAGCTCTATCACAACAACCGGGTGTCCAGAATTTACAATCCGCAGCCTGATAGTTATCCCAAGGGTAGGGAATACCTTCGAACGGCACAGTCAGGCGCCGGACCCATCGGCGGCAATGCAGCTTCATTCCTGACCTCATTCTAGGGAGATAAAAGCGATGGCGGATAATATTGGCAAGATCGGGTGGATCGACATGACCGTTGATGACGCAACCGGCTTGCGTGACTTCTACCAAAAAGTGGTTGGTTGGAATGTCGAAGACACCAGTATGGGTGATTACTCCGACTACACGATGATGTCGCCCGGTGACGGCGAAGCGATCTCCGGTATTTGCCACGCCCGAGGCAGCAACGCCGAGGTTCCAGGCGGCTGGCTAATTTACATTACGGTGGCCGATGTTGAAGCCAGTGCTGCGGCCTGTGTCGAAGGCGGTGGCAAGATCGTCGTTTCACCACGTGGCCTGGCGGGCGGTCAGTTCTGCATCATCGAAGATCCCAGCGGCGCGACCGCTGCGCTATACCAGCCCTGAAGCCGTAAGCGCTCTTGCAAAACGTATTCGAAAGTTCCGGGTGGCAGTCAGCCATTGCTGAGCTCGTTGCAGCTGCGGATAGTCGATCCTTGGCAAGAAATCTCGTCGCTCTGGTTTGTGCGACGGTCTCGAATAATGGCACCAGTCTTTTGGCTTTCCACAAGGACGCGCCGCCAGAAGTTATCGATCACTCGCTCGCTCCCAGTCGAGCGAGACATTACCTCGACCGTTACCTGGCGGGACCGTACTTGCTCGACCCGCTTTATCAATTGGCGTTGCGCTCCAAAAAACCAAGCATGTGCCGGTTTCGCGATACACAGCCTGATCGGTTTCACTCGAGTGAGTACTACAGACAATACGTCGAACGCACTCATCTCGTAGACGAAATGGATTTCCTGTTGGGCGTGTCACGCAGCAGTGCGCTGGTTCTGGTTTGTGGCCGAACCGAAAAACGTTTCACTCGAGTAGAGCTGAATCGACTGCGCCTAATCGAGCCATTGGTTCAATCTGCCATGCAGCGAATTTGGGATAGCCGGGATAGCGAGGCCACGCGCGGTAATGATGATCAAGGCATGCATCGACGCCTGACTGCGTGTTTCGAAAATTTCGGGGAAGACACGCTGACACAGCGTGAGAGAGAAATTACGCAGTTGTTGTTGCGTGGTCACTCCTCGAAATCCATCGCACGTGAACTCGGCATCGCGCCGGGTACGGTGATGGTCCACAAGCGCAACCTGTTTGCGAAGCTGGGTATCACTTCCCAGTACGAGCTTTTTTCGAGCTTTATCGACGCGCTGTCTATATCCTGACTCCGAGCGTACCGTATGCGAGGTATGTCTTTGTCGGTTCCAAATGACCAAAATGGTCTTTATCTTTGCAGCTCTGGAATGACCCGATGTTTGAATTTGATTTTGGGCTTGGCGAAGAACTCGATCTTCTTCGCGACACTGTTCGCGATTTTGCCGCCGATAAGATCGCTCCGCGTGCTGCAGCAATTGATGAGACCAATGAGTTTCCGGCAGACCTGTGGCCGGAGCTCGGAGCGCTGGGTCTGCACGGTATGACCGTCGAAGAATCGTACGGTGGTTCCGATCTTGGCTATCTGGCGCACGTGATTGCGATGGAGGAAATCAGCCGGGCCTCGGCATCCGTTGGCTTGTCCTACGGTGCGCACTCGAACCTGTGCATTAACCAGTTGCATCGCTGGGGCAGTGAGGATCAAAAGAAAAAATATCTGCCGAAACTGGTGTCGGGTGAGTTCCTCGGCGCGCTGGCGATGAGCGAGACGGGTGCGGGATCCGATGTGATGGGCATGCGCACGACGGCCGTTCGCGACGGCGATGAGTACGCGCTCAATGGGTCCAAAATGTGGATTACCAATGCACCGGGCGCGGACGTGGTGATCGTGTATGCGAAGACTGATGCAAAGGCCAAGTCCGGCGGCGTCAGCGCTTTTCTTGTCGAACGTGGGATGCCCGGATTTTCGACGCCCCAAAAACTCGACAAACTGGGTATGCGTGGATCTGACACGAGCGAAATTCTTCTGGAAGACTGTCGCGTTCCGGTTGCTAACCGACTGGCCGAGGAGGGTAAGGGTGCTGCCGTTCTAATGAGCGGTCTCGATTACGAGCGGGTGGTGCTCGCGGGCGGTCCGTTAGGGATCATGGCCGCCTGTATGGATCTCGTCCTGCCCTACATTCATGACCGTAAACAATTCGGAAAGCCCATCGGCGAATTTCAGTTGATGCAGGGCAAGATTGCCGACATGTACACCGCGTTGAATAGCTGCCGCGCCTACGTTTATGCTGTCGCGAGAGCTTGCGACCGATCTCAGGCTACCCGCTTTGATGCCGCAGGATGTATTCTTGTTGCTGCCGAAAAAGCGACCTGGATGGCTGGCGAAGCTATTCAGACCCTGGGCGGCAATGGCTACATCAATGAGTTTCCGACAGGCCGGCTTTGGCGCGATGCGAAACTCTACGAAATCGGCGCCGGCACCAGTGAGATCCGGCGAATGTTGATTGGCCGCGAGTTATTCAACGCCAGCAATTAGGACGTACGTGCCAAAAATACAATCCAAAATTGATCGTGCGTCCGAGGATTTCGAGCAGAATTCGGCGGCTCACATCAAGCTCGTCGACGAGCTTCGCAAGGTTGACGATTACGTAATGCAGGGCGGGTCGGAGCGATCTCGCGAGAAACACCTGTCTCGTGGAAAATTACTGGCGCGTGACAGGATCACTTCTTTACTGGATGAAGGCTCGGATTTCCTGGAGATTGGTCGGCAGGCCGCGTGGCGAGTCTATAGCGACGATGTTCCGAGTGCCGGGATCGTTACGGGTATCGGTCGGATCCACGGTATCGAGTGCATGATTGTCGCCAATGATGCGACTGTTAAGGGTGGCACTTATTATCCTCTGACCGTCAAGAAGCACCTTCGCGCACAGGAAATTGCCGCCGAGAATCGTCTGCCGTGTATTTACCTGGTCGACTCCGGTGGTGCATTCCTCCCACGACAGGACGAAGTGTTTCCCGACCGCGATCATTTCGGACGAATATTCTTCAATCAGGCGCACCTGTCGGCTGCCGGCATACCGCAGATCGCCGTGGTCATGGGTTCATGCACGGCGGGCGGTGCTTATGTGCCCGCGATGTGTGACGAGTCAATTATCGTCCGAAATCAGGGAACAATATTTCTGGGCGGGCCACCGCTGGTCAAAGCCGCGACGGGCGAAGAAGTCGATGCCGAAACATTGGGCGGCGGCAGCGTGCATTCGCGAATATCCGGGGTGACCGACTATCTTGCGGATAATGATGAACACGCACTGTCGATTGCACGCGATATCGTTGCGAATCTCAACGAGGTCCGTCCTGCAAGTGTGAATCGACGAGAATCTGAGGATCCTCTGTATCCCGCCGAGGAAATCTACGGCGTTGTTTCCCGTGAGTACCGGTTCCCCTACGATGTTCGAGAGATCATTGCCCGTGTTGTCGATGGATCCGAGTTTCACGAGTTCAAAAAGCTCTACGGTGCAACGCTGGTTTGCGGTTTCGCCCATATTGACGGCTATCCCGTCGGCATAGTGGCTAACAACGGCATCCTGTTTCCGGAGTCTGCCCAGAAGGGTGCCCATTTCGTACAGCTGTGCAATCGTCGACGCGTGCCGCTGGTGTTCCTGCAGAACATCACCGGGTTCATGGTTGGAAAGCGCGTAGAGCACGCAGGGATCGCCAAAGACGGCGCAAAAATGGTCAACGCGGTGGCGACAGCGACTGTGCCCAAATTTACCGTCGTTATTGGTGGCTCGTTCGGTGCGGGCAACTACGCGATGTGCGGTCGCGCGTATAGCCCGAACATGATGTGGATGTGGCCCAACGCGAGAATTTCCGTAATGGGCGGTGAGCAGGCAGCAATGGTCCTGTCGACCGTGAAGGCCGATGGAATGGAAGCTCGCGGTGAGACATGGTCCGAAAACGACAAAGCCGACTACGAAGAGATGATCCGGCAGCAATATGAAACTCAGGGGCACCCCCTTTATGCCAGCGCGCGATTATGGGACGACGGCGTCATTGATCCCGTGGATACGAGGCGGGTGCTTGCACACGGCCTGTCGGCCTCGAGGAATAATTTCGACCAAGAAGAGGCGCCCTACGGCATATTTCGGATGTAAGTCCATGTACAATCACGGCAACCGATAAATGGATGAACTATGCCGCTTGACTACGATGCGCTAATGGCGACCAAGGTTGTCGACCTACCTCTGACTTACGACGATTCCGCAGCGATTCTTTACGCGTTAAGCGTTGGGATGGGACGCAACCCGCTCGATCTCAAAGAATTGCCGTACGTTTATGAACAGGGTGAGACCTTTAAGACAGTGCCGACTCTGGCGACTGTTCTGGTGCCCGACATGTTCCCGCCTGGACTGGGTTGGGACTTTAGCCAGGTGCTGCACTCCGAGCAGCGCATGCAGCTATATCGTCCGTTGCCAGCCAAAGCCGATTTGCTAATCAACAAGCGAGTGTCCAATGTTTTCGACTGGGGCCCACGCAAAGGTGCGTTGTTCCTTTTTGAAGCGGAAGGTCGACTGGCGAGTGACGATACTGTTTTGTTTACGCTGGGTTGCACCGTCATGGCTCGTGGAGACGGCGGCTTTGGTGGTCCGAGCGGAAAGGGTCCGCGGCCGCACCGCGCGCCGCGCCGCGATCCGGACCTGAGTTGTGATATCGAAACCCGTGAAGATCAGGCCTTGTTGTTTCGGCTGACGGGTGATCGAAACCCGCTGCACGCTGACCCGGCCGAGGCTTCGAAAGCGGGTTTCGGAGTGCCGATTTTACACGGCATGTGCAGTTACGGTATTGCGTGCCGTGCCATTCTTAAAACGATTTGCGACTACGACTACACGTTAATCGAAAGTTTCGACGCACGATTTACGTCGCCGGTTCTGCCTGGCGATACCATCACGACCGACATGTGGCAGGACGGTAATGTTGTGTCGTTCCGCTGTACCGTGAAGGATCGTGATGAAATCGTATTGCGAAATGGTAAGTGCACACTGGCCGTCTAGGCCCCGGATGAGACGATGATGGAACGCGTTCAAATAGACATCAAGGTACACGTCGCTGAGGTGATATTGAATCGCCCCGACAAGATGAATGCCGTCGACCTCGACATGTTTACGGCATTGGGCGAGGCAGCCGATAAGATCGCTAACGAAAAGTCGGTTCGTGCGGTCGTACTTCGCGGTGCTGGCGACAATTTTTGCGCTGGAATCGATCTCAGCGTGCTATCGGACTCCGGTCTCGATTTCGAAGCCGCGCTGCTGACACCGGTCGCTCCTTCCCCAGCCAATCTATTTCAGCGTGCGGCCTACGCATGGCGAGAATTGCCGATGCCGGTCATCTGTGCGATCCATGGGGTGGCCTTCGGCGCTGGATTGCAGATAGCCCTTGGCGCCGATATCCGGTACGCATCGTCTGACGCCAAACTTTCAATCATGGAAGCCAAATGGGGCATCATTCCGGATATGGGAATTAGCGCAACCTTACGACACCTGGTGCCGCCCGACCGTGCCAAGGAACTGTCCTGGTCAGCGCGAGTGTTTGACAGCGCTGAGGCGGAGAAAATGGGCCTTGTGACGGCAGTTGTCGACGACCCCCTGAAAACGAGCCGTGAGTTTGCGGCCGGTCTTGCGGCGAAATCGCCGGATGCGATTCGGGGTATCAAAGCGTTGGTGAATCAAGGCTGGCAGGCGACCGAAGCCGACGCGCTGGCGCTGGAAGCCCGCTTGCAGGGTGGCATAATCGGCCGAGAGAATCAGCGCGAGGCGGCCGCGGCTAACCTCGGCAAAAGAGCACCCGATTTCAAAGATTGAAGGCGATATTCCACAAGCGACTAAGCCGGAACTTTGTTCAGGCCCAGAACTCCAACAAACAGGATCATTTGCAGGACTAACGGCCATTAACCGAAATTCAGCACAACGTTTTTTGTGCATTGCGACAGTAGCGGCGCTGTTCTTGGCGTCGGGCGCCGCGAATGCGCAGCGATCATCCGAGCTTTCCGCTGACCTGCCTGATACCCGCACAATGGCTGTGCAGGACAAGGTCGACAAATTGTTCAATGCGGGGAATTTCAAACGCGCGTTCTTTATTTACAAGAATGAACTCGCACCGCTGGGTGACAAGTACGCGCAGTACATGGTTGGCTACATGTATCAAACCGGTATGGGCGTCGAACAGGATCGGATCGCTGCATCGGCCTGGTACCGTCTGGCCGCCGAACGCGGAACGGCAGAATTCATCGCGGTCCGTGATCAAGCGTTACGCAAGTTGGACGATACCGAAATTCGTTATTCGACTGCGCGCTATAAAGAGCTGCGTGTCAGTTATTGCGATTTGGCGGTCTTATTGACGTCCATTAAGCGAGACCATAAGGAACTCCAAGGCAGAACCGGGTCACGAATTCAGAGCAGCAGTAGCGCGATGACCGTAATAGATACTCGCCGCGGTACGATTCGGTCCGGCTCGGATTACTACGGGCAGATACGCCGGCAGCTGGAGTTCAGGGTGAAATTACTCGTTGAACTCGGGGAATTCGAGAACATCGAGACCGATCTCGACAAGATCAGCATTCGCGACATCGAACAACAGGTCAGAGAACGTATCGCATCAACCGACTGAGTCGTCGCCTTGCAGTCCTCGCGCCAGAATATCCGGGAACTCCTCGACCAGAACGCGGCCCTGTTCCGGATCGCCGTGGTACCACTTCGGAATCCAGTTGATCGACCCCATGATGGCATTGCCGGTCATTCGGACGTTGCAGTCGGCGATGCTCCCATCTTGAATCCCCGCCTGCAAGACGGCTTCGAAGTTCGTGCTGTGACGTCGTGACAACTCTAGAACCTCAGCCCTGTGATCGGGCTTGAGGGAGGGTATCTCACTCATTATCGCGATGGGCCCGCGATCGCCAACCATCATTTCGATGTGGTAGCGAAAATAGCGCCGCATCACGTCCATGCCGTTCTGTCCTTCGGAATGTGCCCGATCCAGAGCTTCGCGTCCGAGATCAGCCGCGCGCACATAGCACAGATAAACCAGTTCTTCTTTATTGCGGACGTAGTAATAGAGCGCAGGGTCGGTCAATCCGAGCACCGCTGCGACGTCTCGAAGAGAGGTTCCGCTATAGCCTTTTTTATTGAAACACTGCGCTGCCGCTTTGAGCATTCTCGCTTTTTGGAGTTGGAATCGTGTTTCTTCGGCTTCTGTTGCCATATAAAAGGGCTCCTTTTTGTGTCCTACTATGCGGCAAGTACTTGAGTTCCAAGCCAATCTGCATTATTTTAATCTAGATTAAAATTATTGCAACCCGCAAAGCTACTGATTTCTAAGGAATTTCGGCATATGAGCACCGCAGCAAGCGATCTGCCGGGCGTTTCCGGCAAGACACGCGAAGCGCCTTTGCGCTTCGTAACAGCAGCCTCTCTGTTCGACGGCCACGATGCCGCGATCAACATCATGCGGCGCCTGATACAGGCACGTGGTGCCGAGGTCGTTCATCTGGGACACAATCGCAGTGTCGACGATGTCGTCCGCGCGGCGATACAGGAAGATGCCGATGGCATCGCAATCAGTTCGTATCAGGGAGGGCACAACGAGTTCTTCCGATACATGATCGATCGCCTGCGTGAGTCCGGTGCCGGGCACATAAAAGTCTTCGGCGGTGGCGGCGGGACGATCACACCAGCAGAAATCAAAGGTCTGATGGAATACGGTGTCGAGCGTATTTATCACCCTCACGATGGTATGGAGCTCGGTCTCGAGGCAATGATCGAGGATCTTGTACAACGCACCGTCAAAGGCAGGCGTAGTTCCGGTGCACCAAAGAGCGTTGATCGCGCTAACACCACGGAAGTCGCGGCGATGATTTCAGCGATCGAGGAGGGCGTATTCGACGCTGCCGAATTGGCAGCCAAACGCAAAGAGTGGAAGGTGCAAGCCGGGCAGGTTCCGGTTATTGGAATCACCGGTACTGGCGGCGCCGGAAAAAGCAGTGTTACGGACGAAATCCTGAATCGATTTCTGAGCAGTTTCCCAGACAAACGAGTTGCGGTACTCGCGGTCGATCCGACCCGACGTCGCACGGGTGGCGCATTACTGGGCGATCGCATTCGAATGAATTCACTGCGTTCCGAACGCGTGTATATGCGGTCGATCGCAACGCGACGGCAGCATTTGGCGACCAGCGAGATGCTGGGTGATCACATCCAGTTTTTGAAGTCGCTCGGCTTCGATCTTGTGATTGTGGAGACGGCAGGTATCGGGCAAAGCGACAGCGAAATTGTCGACATGGTGGATTATTCCGTTTACGTCATGACGAGTGAGTATGGTGCGGCCAGCCAGCTCGAGAAAATCGATATGCTCGATTTCGCTGACCTGATCGTTCTAAACAAGTACGACAAACGTGGCGCCGAAGACGCACTGCGAGATATCCGCAAGCAATGGAAGCGGAATCACGTGGCATTTGACGTGGCGGATGAAGACATCCCGGTCTTTCCAACCATAGCCAGCCAGTTCAACGATCCCGGAATCAGTTGGATGTTCAGTGAACTCTGCCGTCGCGTGGTGGAGAAGGCCGGACTGAAAGCGGATGAATGGACGCATGATATTGACACCAGTATCCGCGAGCCGCGTTCGACAGCAATGATTCCGGGCGCTCGGGTACGTTATCTGGCCGAGATCGCTGAACAAGGGCGCGCCGATAATCGAACCGCCGATTCCCAGGCGACTATCGCCAGCCGTGCGCAACACGTTTTCGAATCGCTAAAGCTCATCGAGGATTCGAAAATTCCGGGCGAACTCGAGCTTTACAAGAGCGAAGACCTGACGGACGGTGATGATCGGAGTCTCATCGTACTCAGGCAGCGATATCAGGAGGCCGTATCGGATCTGTCGTCAGAGTCGATTTGCTTGCTGCAGGAATGGCCCGCGCGCAAAGCTGGCGTGAAATCGGATCAGTTCAGCTACACGGTCCGAGGCCGCGAGATTACCGGTAGCAACTATATTGAAAGCCTGAGTCATCAGCAGATCCCCAAGATCGCTGCGCCGGATTTCACCGACTGGGGAGAGCTACTGAAATTTTTGTCGAAAGAAAACCTCCCCGGCGCATATCCGTATACCGGTGGCGTGTATCCGTATCGTCGTCTGGGCGAAGATCCGACCCGTATGTTCGCGGGAGAGGGTACGCCGGAACGGACGAATCGCCGCTTTCACTATCTCTCGCAGGGACAATCTACAGCACGCCTTTCAACGGCATTCGATTCTGTGACCCTGTACGGGGAGGACCCTCACGAGCGTCCCGATATTTATGGCAAGGTCGGCAACTCCGGTGTTTCGATCGCGACCGTCGACGACATGAAAAAATTGTATTCGGGTTTCGATTTGTGTGCGCCGACAACGTCTGTATCGATGACGATTAATGGACCCGCGCCAATGATATTGGCGTTCTTTATGAACACCGCGATCGATCAACAAGTCGAGAAACACTTGCGAGCCAATGGCGAGTGGAGCGCAGCGAAAAAACGTGTGGCGGCCTATTTCGAAACGCGCGATCGGCCTCATTACGAAGGCGATCTTCCGTCAGGAAACGACGGTCTGGGTCTTGGCCTGCTCGGCGTATCCGGCGACAAAGTGGTCGATGCGGATACCTACGCGCGAATCCGCAAGGAAACGCTTGCGACGGTTCGCGGTACGGTGCAAGCCGATATTCTGAAAGAAGATCAGGCGCAAAATACGTGTATCTTCTCGACCGAATTCGCGATGAAGATGATGGGCGACGTCCAGCAGTATTTCATCGAGAACAATGTTCGCAATTACTACTCGATCTCAATCAGCGGATATCACATTGCCGAAGCGGGTGCGAACCCGATCAGTCAGCTGGCATTTACGCTCTCCAATGGTTTTACGATCGTCGAGTACTACCTGGCTCGTGGCATGGATATCGACGATTTTGCACCTAACCTGAGTTTCTTCTTTTCGAACGGAATGGACCCGGAGTACTCGGTGATCGGGCGCGTGGCGCGTCGAATCTGGGCGCGTGCTATGCGAGAACGTTACGGTGCCAGTTTGCGATCGCAAATGATGAAATATCATGTGCAGACATCCGGGCGCAGTCTGCATGCACAGGAAATCAGTTTTAATGACATCCGCACGACGTTGCAGGCTTTGTATGCGCTGTTCGACAACTGCAACAGTTTGCACACGAATGCGTTTGATGAGGCCGTTACGACGCCGACAGAACAATCGGTGCGTCGCGCTGTGGCGATCCAGCTCATCATTTCTCGAGAGCTTGGATTGAATTTTTGTGAAAACCCCTGGCAGGGTTCCTTCATCATCAAGGAGCTGACTGATCTCGTTGAAAATGCCGTGTACGAGGAGTTTGATCGAATCTCCGAGCGCGGCGGCGTGCTCGGCGCGATGGACACGATGTATCAGCGTGGCAAGATTCAGGAAGAGAGTCTCTATTACGAAGGCAAGAAACACGATGGTTCGCTGCCATTAATCGGTGTTAACACATTCCTGCCAAAAGAAGGTCAGGAAGACGAAGTGCATGATCTGGAATTGATCCGTTCTACGGAAAGCGAGAAGCAGGATCAGATTCGTCACTTGCGCGGATTTCAGTCAACGCATAGTGACGACAGTGATGCTGCCTTGCGCAGCTTGCAAAGCATCGCGAGAGAACGCGGCAACGTTTTCGCCGAGTTAATGGAGACGGTTAAATCCAATTCGCTAAGCCAGATATCCGGTGCCTTATATGACGTCGGCGGTGAGTATCGACGAAACATGTAAGGCAGTGACCAGGGAGTAATTGAATGGCAGATACGATTATTTACGAACAACAGGAAGCGGTTGCGATCATTTCGATAAATCGCCCGGACTCACTCAACGGTTTTACGTCCGAAATGTGCGAGGAGTTACTGTTGGCATTCGAAAAGGCGCAGCGCGACGAGTCTGTTCGGGCAGTGGTGCTAACCGGGGAGGGGCGTGCATTTAGTGCCGGCGCAGATCTCAAGCAGGGCTTTGTCGGTGACCGGACGACGCAGGGAAGATTGTTATTCGAGTACGCGCCCGTATTAATGGCGATCGCGGAAATACCCAAACCAGTCATCGCAGCTGTCCCGGGTTTCGCGGCAGGAATAGGCATGTCGTTCGCAATGCACTGCGATTTGCTGGTAATGGCGGAGGGTTCCTTCCTGTTGTCACCGTTCACCACGATCTCGTTGCTGCCCGATGGTGGCGCGAACTGGCTACTCGTTAAACAACTGGGTTATCACCGCGCCTATCAGCTCAGCATTGAGTCTGAGCGTGTCACTGCTGAGCGGTGTCTCGATCTCGGTATCGCAAACAAAGTCGTCCCGGCCGATACGCTACGCGATGCATCCGTAGCATGGGCGAAGGAGCTGACAAAACGCGCACCGTTGTCACTTGCCGCGACGAAGAAAGTGATGCGGCATGCGATGGATAACGACTGGTACAGCTGCTTCAAAATGGAAGCAGAAGAACAGGAAAAACTGAGAGGCTCGGATGACGCTAAAGAAGGCGTCGCAGCATTCTTCGAGAAACGTGAACCAAAATTTACGGGTCAATAGATCCACTAAAGAGAAAACAATGGACCGAAATATTTTTGAGGATGAGCACGAGATGTTCCGCGACGCGGCTCGAAGCTTTTACAAGAACGAAGTGCTACCGCATGGCGAACGCTGGCGTGAACAGGGCATCGTCGATCGCGAGGCCTTTCTGAAAGCTGGCGAACAGGGAATGCTGTTGATGTGGGCCGATGAAAAGTATGGCGGCTCGGGCGTTCACGATTTTCGTTATGAGCAGATCCTGGTTGAGGAAATTGCCAAGTATGGCGAACCGGGGTTCTTTATGACCTTGCACAGCCGCTTGGTCGGACCGTATATCGGCGAGTTGGGCACTGACGAGCAAAAGGAGCGCTGGTTGCCGAAGTGTGTTTCGGGAGAAACCATTCTGGCAGTGGCCATCACTGAGGCTGGGGCCGGCAGTGATGTTTCGGGTGTTCGCACCAAGGCCGAGGATAAAGGCGATCATTATTTACTGAACGGCTCGAAGACCTTCATATCCAATGGCATCCTGGCGGATCTCGTCGTTGTCGTGGCGCGTACGGATAGCAGCCGTCACGGCTTGAGCCTTTTCGTTGTTGAGCGCGGCATGGAAGGGTTCGAGCGAGGTAAGAACCTCAAGAAAATGGGCCTGAAGAGTCAGGACACCGCCGAGTTGTTCTTCAATAACGTCAAAGTACCGAAGGAAAACCTGCTGGGTGAGTGGAATCGAGGCTTTTACCAACTGATGCACTTCCTGGCTGAAGAGCGGCTGTTGGGTGCGTGCCAGTATCTCGCCAATGCCGAGGCAGCCTTTGACGCAACGATCGAGTACACGCAGGAACGCAAAGCATTTGGCAAAACGATCGCTGACTTTCAGAATACGCGCTTCAAGCTTGCGGATATGCGTACGGAAATGGATGTCGCGCAGGCGTTCGTCGATCGCTGTGTCATGGATCACAATGAGGGGAAGCTGAGCGCGGAAGATGCGGCGAAAGCCAAGCTGTTTTGCAGCGAACTGGAAGCCCGTGTGACGGATGAATGTGTGCAGTTGCACGGCGGCAACGGGTACATGGATGAATACCCGGTCAGTCGCATGTACACAAACGCGCGCGTCTCACGAATTTACGCGGGTAGTTCCGAGATCATGCGAGAAATTATCGCCCGCTCTTTAGGCCTGGATCCTCGTAAGAAAAGCAAGTCGGACAAGGCGGCCTGAGTATGCGCGTTGCGTTTGTCGGCCTGGGTGTTATGGGCTATCCCATGGCCGGGTACCTGGCGAAGAATGGACACGACCTGACCGTCTATAACCGTACTCAATCGAAAGCCGATGCATGGTGCAGGGAGTTTGGTGGTCAGTCGGCGCCAACGCCGGCCGATGCGGCAAGGGACGCAGAGTTCGTATTCTCTTGCGTGGGCAACGATGACGATGTTCGGGACGTTCTGTTAGGCGCGAGCGGCGTGCTGGGCGCGATTGCTGGTG